>OHQA01000377.1_pt1 | contig 27250 bp, 31 predicted proteins | sample 1577921 | NCBI WGS metagenome assembly OHQA01 (sample SAMEA3879570, study PRJEB24766) | human gut metagenome | biome: human-associated habitat; feature: feces | place: USA | collected 1985/1987 | reverse complement strand
TGGATGGAGCTCTTTTCAATTAAAATACGGTGCACTTTTCAATTAGTATCTACAGCAAATATAACGATTTTCGTTTTATTTCTTCGGTTTGCCTTTCTTTTCAGGAAACACGAAAGTAACATTAAACTGTCCGTCAAAGGCAAGTGAAGCGTCAAAGACTTTACCGTCCCTGTTCTTGAATCCTTTGATTAGTCCGGTTTTCCCGGTAGTCACCAGTTCGGTAATCTGTTTGTCTGTTAGTTGCTTTTCGCTCTTGTTGCGGAAGATGGTAACGGAACAATCCACATTGGAACATTTGGCGACTTTCGAATAAAACAAGATACGTCCTGTTTTACATTTCGGGCAAATGCAACCACTACCCGAAGCGAAAGAAAGCTGAACGTCCAAAAGTTCAGCCGTGATTTGCCGTGCATATACTTCGATGCCTTTACGGAACGTATCGGGGGTCATTTCACCGCTTTCTATTTTGGCAAGCGTATTTTCCCACATTCCCGTCATTTCAACGTCTGCTATCTTCTTGTCCCGGATGATGTTGTAAACGGCAAGACCTTTCTCGGTCGGGACAAGGTTCTTTTTCTCCCGGACGATATACTGGCGGGAAAACAGCGTCTCGATGATGGCTGCCCGTGTTGCGGGCGTGCCGATGCCCGTATCTTTCATGCTGGCTTTCAGGTCGGCGTTTTCCAGTTCCTTACCTGCCGTTTCCATTGAAGAAAGCAAACTGCTTTCCGTGTGTAATGGCTTGGGCTTGGTCTGTTTCTCCAACAGTTCAATGCCGGAAAGCGGTAAACTATCTCCGTCCTGCATGGCTGGCAAAGTGGCGTTATCTTCCCCGTCCTCTTTCTCGCCGAATACGGCACGCCATCCGGCGGACTTGATTACAGACCCTTTGACCGTGAAAAGCGCCCCTGCACATTCCAGCGTTACACTGGTAACGTCTTTGACGCATTTTTCAGAAAAGGCTTCCAGCATACGTCCGGCTATCAGTTCATAGATTGCCTGTTCGTCCGCTTCCAGTTTGCCGGGCAGGTTTTCCGTTACTATCAGGGCGTGGTGGTCTGTTACCTTGCCATCGTTCACAGAACGGGAATTTAAGGATTTGCCTTTCATCCCGGCTGCATACCCGGCAAAGCGGGCGTACTGCTCCAAATTAACAAGACGTTCGGGGATTTCCTCGAATACGTCCTGTGAGATATAACGGCTTCCGGTTCGGGGATAGCTGATTAGTTTACCCTCGTATAACTTTTGTGCGATGGATAGGGTTTTGTCTGCGGAAAAGTTCAGTTTGGTATTCGCTTCTTTTTGGAGCGTGGTTAGGTCATAGAGCAACGGCGGTTCTTGGTTCACTTCCTTACGTTCTACGGTTTTCACCTGAACCGTTTCCGCTTCCTTTATCTTTTGTAGTGTGTCGATGGCGGGCTGCTGTTTATCGTACTTTTCTGTGAATAGTGCCGTAAAAGCTACATTGTCCTTAGTTGTCTGTAATTTCAGTTGCCAATACTTTTGCGGGACAAAGTTCTTGTTCTCTAAAAAGCGGGTACATATCATTGCCAACGTGGGCGACTGTACCCGTCCCAAAGAAAAAATGCCTTGTCCGGCTGCCACGCTTAAAGCCTGTGTACCGTTTATGCCTATCAAATAATCCGCTTCGCTGCGTGCCTGTGCCGAAAGGAAAAGGTTATCATACAGGCTGCCGGCTTTCAGGTTTTGCAGTCCCTCACGGATTGCCTTGTCGGTAAGGCTGCTTATCCATAAACGGACAAAAGGCTTGTTGCATCCGATATACTGGTAGATGTAGCGAAAGATAAGTTCTCCCTCTCTCCCTGCATCGGTGGCGACTATAATCTTGTCCGACTGGTTGAATACCTCTTTGATTACCTTTAGCTGTTTCAATGCTCCGGGGTCTGCCTTGTACCCCTTATCCGCTTTCACCTGCCGGGGTGTAAGTTGAAAACTATCCGGGATAATAGGCAGACTTTCCCGGCGGAAACTCTGTATGCCGTAGGCTTCCGGCATTGCCAAACCTACAAGATGCCCGAAAGCCCATGTAACGAGATACCCGTTACCCGAAAGGTAGCCATCCTGTTTTTCATTCGCTCCTAAAATGCGGGCAATGTCCCTTGCCACGCTTGGTTTTTCTCCGATTACTGCAATCATTCTAATTTCGATTTTAATTGTTCTACTTCTTTTTGTCTTAGGATTTTCCGGTCATAGTAGATGTGATAGCCACCTACATAATATTGTCGGTTCTGCTCGTCTATGGCTTTCCAGTCTGTTCTGTAACAGGCGAAGATAAACAGGGCGAAACCGATAACCGGGATAAGGATTAACACCGCTATCATCTTTTGCGTCCCCTGCTTTGTTTGGGTTTGTCCGTCTGCTCCTGCTTCTCCTTTTTATCCTGCTTGGTCTTTTGTTTTTCAGTGGGCTTGTCCTGCCCCTTTTTCAAGGGTTCTTTTACTTTCTTGGTGGCTTCGTTGGTCTTGCCCTCCGAATTGACCGCTACCTGTGTGCGGTTCTTGCTGGCGGGGGTAATTTCTTTCACGGCGGAACGGTCAAAACTGGGATTGTCACTGTAAAAGCCTAACTTCTTCTTATCATGGTTCACCTGAATATAAGCATCGTATTCGACCCCTCTCCGGTCTTTCAGCCCGGCAACAAAAATGGTCTTGTCATTGACTAAATCCTGCTGTTGCTGGCGGGATAGCTCTATTCCTGAAATGCTCTTGGGAATGGTTACACCGTCACTGGTGACAAGGCTGTTCTGCTGCGTCTGTTTCTGCCCTTGCTCCTGTGACTGTTTGGCATTGGGATAGATAAATTCCAGACTTTTCTTGTCGGCATTGACCTGAACGATTGCGGATAAGGGGTTTTTACGGTTGGAAATCATATTTTCAAGGAATACCCCTTTTCCCTCCCGTAAGGCTTCCTTTTGTTCCTTATTCAGTTTGACACCTTTTATTTCATCGGGTATTTGGACGCTGCTTGCACGCATGGAAACAAGTTCGTTTGTCACTTTATCCACACTGACGAAAGAGGGTATCATTTCTCCAGTGATATAGTTTTTCAGGTTCACTATCCGTCCCATGTTTCCCGTTTCAAGAAGATTGGCTTTATCCTCTTTGGAAAATTCATGTCCGAAGAACGGGCGTTCAAGTTCCGGCTTTTGTCGGATGCCGTGTATCGCCAAAACTACATTACCCTCCTTGTCGTGCCGGAAAGATAGGCGTGCATCTAATTTCATAATGGCAGAATTGTAGTTCCCGGCGATGGTGAATGCTCCGGGTGACTTATACCCTCTTAGCATGGGTTCCAAAGCCTTTGCCTTTTCAAGCTGTTCTTTAGACAACCCGAAGTTTTTCAGGGCTTCCCAGTCCACCTTGTCGGGGTCGATGTAATACTTGCTTTTGTCGGGCTGCTGCGGTGCTTGTGCCGTTGCTCCCTGTTGTTGGTTTTCCTGCTGTTCTTTCTTGGTTTCCTGTTTCACGGTTTCAGGTGTTACCCGGTAACGCTCTATGTCCGCTTCATTTTCCGGTGTAGGGTTGTTGAAGTTATCCCTGATTATCGGCTCGATTTTGGGAAGTTCAATCTTCGGGATTTTGAAGAAGTTGAAGCGGGTCGGGTTCTTCAACTGGTTCATCATGTTGGAAAAGAAGTTGGAAAAGAAATCGCCGTGACGGTCGAATTTCAGGATTTCGCTGTTGTTCTCCGGCGGTACGGTTTGAAGCTCTCCGCTTTCATCCACTCCTTTTACTGCGCTGATTGTCTTTTTCTCCTTATCCAGTACAAGAAGAATATCCATCATCTGTTCGTCAGTGGTGGAATGGTTGGCTGTGTTTACATTCATAACTTTTTGAATTTTAGTGAATAAATAAAATTATCGGAAGTAAAAGTACGGATGAAATAGAGTATATTTAAGGATTTGGGAACGGGTGGCTTCATTAGTCCTCGTATGTCCTTATTTGTCCGAATAGGTACATAAAAACACAATTCATTAGTTGGAAATCAAAAAAACACGTATATTTGTAAATCAGTAATAAATAATATATGTATATGGAACTAAAGCATTTAACCATAGTTAAAGATAAAAGGTCTAATTGTTTATCTTGCATGGGCATTACTACTATACAAGATTACATTAAGTATATCGAAGATATATACAAAATTAAGGGTGGTATAGAAGGACAACGTGATGCACTACGTACAAGTTCCGCAATCAAAATAAGGAAACGTATGGTTGAAGACATTGTTAAAGGAACAGTTCTTCCACCTGTTGTGTTGGGTCTTTTATTATCACATGAAGACTTTATAAAAATTAATACAGCAGAGCCTAATAAGGATGTTATATTAGAAATACTATCTAATGCTTCTGATGAGAATATTTCACTTATTGATGGTATGCAACGTACTACTGCTATTATTGAGGCTTTTAAAATGAGTGAAGATATTGCAAATAACGACTTACGAGTTGAAATATGGATTGTTGAGAACTTAAACAATTTAATGTATCGTATGCTCGTTCTCAATACAGGTCAAGTACCTTGGACTATAAGACGTCAATTAGAAGTTGTATATGGCTCTCTATTAAAAACAATTAAAAATTCTGTCCCTGAAATAGAAATTTATGCTATAGATGATTCAAAATACCGAACTGACGGGGGACAATATCAAGGTGAAAGCATTATTGAATTATTTATAGTATTTGGTTCCAGAAAAGAAAAAGTCAATATTAAAGAACGTGTTGCAGAAGAGTTTACAAGATTAGATTTTATCGAATCCACTGATAAAAGCGACCTTTTATCAATGTTTATCCGATGCTTACAAATTATGTATAAGGTAGATAAAGCTTTTACAAGATTTGAATCTCAAAATAAAACTGGTAAATTTGCAGAGGGCAAAGACCTATTTAAAAGTCAACCTGCAAGAATTGGATTCATGGCTGCTTTAGCTATTGAAATATTTGGACGTCCGGGAAATGATAGAGGTGAAGAAGCACAGCTAAAAATATTAAATAGAATAGAAAATGAAGTGGATGATTTTATTGCCTTAGTTGATAAACTTACAAAAGAAGAATTAGAAGCCTTTTTAGCACTTAATATACTCAATGAGTGTCTTAATGACCACAATCCATCTAAGGTTGGTGACTTTGAAAGAACTTTTTTTAAGGAAGCTTTTTATGCCCTTATACAAGAGCATTTTAATACACAAAGTATGGTTTTAAGTTGGCGCGCTTATTAAAATGGGAATACTAAAAATAAATGAAGCAAATTCATATTTAAAAGAATGTCTTGTTAATACTGTCGCTGAGGAATTACCTGATAAGAAGTTAAAAATAGAGCCACGGCTTCTATTCTTATCAAAAGAACAATTTGATAAAGCCAATAACATAAATATCAAATATAATGTTTTAAAAATTTTAACTCTAAAATTTATTATAATAGAGTTAGAATCAGTAGATTATATTGCTATTATTGGCAATAATAATGTCAAATGCGAGAATGATGATTTAGAGTATATTAATATTGATGAATCTTTTTACATAGTTACAGCCTACGGAGCAAAAATAGGTATAAAAAAAGACTGTAAGGCATATGATATATTACAAGCTATTTATGAACCTGAAAAGCCTGAAATATTCCAAGGTTATGAGCTTGACACATTTAAGGATTTTTTTGAACCTATTGTTATATACAAATTACCGGAATTATGCCAAAGCAATATAATCTTTAAAAAATATGTAGGTACATTTTTAATGTACAATAAAGATATGTTACTATTGCCATTCAGCGATAATACAAAACAAGCATATCTTGATATTTTTACTGATACTAAATGTATAAATGAAAATATTCTTAGCAGTTCTGTTGCCTATTGCTGGCGATATTGTTTTTTAGATATATATCGCTGTCTTGAACCAAAATTCACCTATCCATGTATAAAAAAATTAAAATCAAGTTTATCTTTATCACACACAAGTGATATTATAGATAATTCATTATATGATATTTTAGGCTGGAGAGTTAAAGAAGAAGGGGCTATGGTTGATTTGTTTGATTGTTTGCCCCAAATTTTAAAAACGGAATTTGCAAGAATAAAAAAAGATGATGAAGCTGATATTATTGGTAAAAGAATATATAAATTAAGGAATTCTATAGTACATCATTATTCTGTTGAAAACAATATTGAAGATGTAAGGACACCATTAGAATGGGATAATTTAATATGTTTAATGTTAAAAGCGATAAAAGAGATATATGCCATATATACATAGCTATGACAATCATAAAAAGTGAAACATCATAGCTATGTGTTTATAAAGTTATATTAGTTATCGTTTTCTCTAATTAAATGCTGTAAATCCGGGTCGTTCTTAATCCGTTCCATTTCATCCGTAACAATTTGCTGGACTTCCTGCTTGACCCGATTGTAATTCGCCTGTATTTCTTCCTGCATCCGGTCGTTTCCGTCCTCGTCCCTAAAATCTATAATTTGGGGCAGCTTCTTGTAATTGGCTGTTTCCCGTTTCACCCTGTCATTATCCATCACAATTTCGCAATGGAATATTTTCTGCTCTATCCGTTCATCGAAATTATCACTGACCGCACCCACGAACATACCTTGCGTTAAGTTGGATATTTTACTGGGCGGTATCAGGCTATCCATCTGCGTGCTGATAGAGGTTGATTTGTCGTTCCGGTTGATAGTCATACTTTGCCGTTTTTGAAGTACCTTTCCGAAACGGTCTGAAAGCGTTTTAGCCGTTTCAGAAACCACCTGACCGCTAAAGATATTACCCACCGTATTTTCGATTACTTTGCTTTCTTTATCCCCATAATCCCGGCGTAACTGGCTGAAATCCTGAAAGCCCAAACAGACCGCCACCTTGTTGCTTCGTGCCGTTGCTATCAGGTTATCCAGTCCCCGAAAATAGATGGTCGGTAATTCGTCAATGATTACGGAACTTTTGAGTTGGTGCTTCTTGTTTATCAGCTTCACGATACGGGAATTATATAGTCCCAAAGCACAGGAATAGATATTTTGGCGGTCGGGATTATTGCCTACCACCAATATTTTAGGTTCTTCCGGGTTATTTATATCCAGTGAAAAATCATCACCTGTCATTACCCAATATAAGGCGGGTGAAATCATCCTTGAAAGCGGAATTTTAGCGGATGCAAGCTGCCCTTGCAACTGGTCTTGCGCATTACTTTCCCATGCGTCCATAAACGGTGAAAGGTAGTTTTCCAGTTCGGGATAACTGGTTAAAATAGTGAACGTATCGGCATATTTTTTGTTCAGAAACTCGATGGCGTGTGGAAATGTACAATACTTGCCACCCTGATAGATTTTCAAAAACCAAATGATGGAAGCCAGCAAGATAATCGGGCTTTCCACAAAGAAATCCCCCTGTTTGGTTATCCAACTGCGGTTCAAATTTAACATGATTGTGTAACTGGCTTCGTATGCGTCCGATATGTCCGTCATAAATGCCGGATTTATCGGGTTGCATCGGTGACTTTTACGTGGGTCGTCAAAGTTAATCATGTAGAATTTAGGCTGTACCTTATACCCGTCTAAATGGTTGATTAGGTGATTGTAAGCTATCTCCGAAAGGTCAGGGAATTTGTAGTCATAAATATAAACAGCAAAGCCTTTTTCGATTTGCTGTTTTATGTAATTATTGACTATCGCATACGATTTTCCCGAACCGGGCGTACCCAGTACCATGCTTGCCCTGAACGGGTTTACAACGTTTATCCAGCCATCATTCCATTTCTTCTTGTAGTAGAACCGTGTCGGCAGGTTGATGGAATACTCGTTTTCTATCAGGCGTGTTTCCTGTGCGAAACTTTCATTCTCGGTATTAAACACATCATCCATCAGGTTGTTTTTCAACAGGCGGGAAATCCATACTCCGGCTGCCAATAACGAAAGATACCCGGCGGTCATGGTAAAGATATACAATGCCGTGTTTGCCGCCAATGGCAACGGCAGAACCAACAGCCACCAGTTTAGGAAAAACAGGATAAAACCGATTGTCAGAAATACATAAATCTTGTTCCATGTGATTTTTTCCTCTTTCACTCCCTTTGTACCCAAACAGGAAAGCGCAAGGAATACCACTGAAAAAAGTTTGGTGTACAGAATATTGGAGAACAGCCCGGCGGTACGCTGGAAGTTCAGCAGGATTTTATCGACTACCCCGATATTGATACCCCACTCCCGGAACGACTGGTAACAAAACCAATAAATGTTTATCACTACAAATAAAATACTGATTGCCCGCATAAAGTCCATGACCTTTGCAAGACCTCTTAAATCATCTTCATTCTGCATAATTGAATTTTTTATAGTTATTAAATACGTCTTTGTTTCTTCTTCTTTTTCTTCTTGGGTGGCGGAACTTGGCTGTTGTCGGGTGGCGTATCGTCCCCACCGGATAACAGGCTGAACAGTCCGGCAATGGCATTACCTGTATTTTCAAGGTGTCCGGTCGGGTTAAATTCCGGCGTGTGTTCCTGCGTTTCCTGTTTGCTGTTTCCCGACAAAGTACGGGAGCCGGAAAACAGGTCGTTGAACACATTGGCGGAAAAGTCTTTTCCCAACCGTGAACCGTTCAGGACGGTACGGTTTTCGTGGTCGATGAATGTTACACCGTATATCCTGCCTGTATCGTTCTGCCGGAAAAGTACATCTATGCCTTTCGCTTTCAATTCCGTAATAAGCTGTTCCCGGCTACGGGCGGATTGCATCACTGCGCCGACTGTCCGGCGGGTACGCTCTTTCAGGTTCTTGTCCTGAATGTCCTTTGTGGATTTCTTGATGTGTCGCTGGATGGCTTCGTAACCTACCGACTTACCCAAAGAGGAAGATTTGAACGGGTTTCCCTGCTTTTCTCCCTTGTCATTGGTCGCTGAATAGACAATGCCGTTATAGGGTTTTCCGTTCACTTCCCCTTTCACTTCTTCCGCCTGTACATTATATATAGATAGCAGGGCTTTGTATTCCGTAAAACTTTGAAAACGGTAACTGCTGGCAAGGGCTTTCACCGTATTGGATAACTGGTGCTTTACGTCCCCTGCCCGGTAGTCCACCTTTTTAAGTTCGGGGCGTTCGGTTGCCTGTTTCTTCTCTGCCGGATGCAGCCCGTACTTCTGTTCCAGTTCACGGGTGATTTGCTTGCTGCGGATATGGTCGAACTTGTCGTTTATCTTTTTGCCTGTTTCATCCACCCGGATGGAAACAATATGGATATGATGCCTTGCAATATCTTCGTGCTTATAAACCATATACGGCTGATTGCCATACCCTAACTTATCCATATACTCTTTAGCGATGTCCGCAAGCTGGCTGTCGGAAAGTACATCGTCCGGGTGCGGGTTCAGGGAGATATGGATAATCGGTTTTTCCGTTTTCAGGTCTGCGGGCAGGTGCATATCGAAACATTCCATACAACGCCGGATGCTGAAATTTCCGTCCTCGCTTTCAAACATACGGTTACTTAAAAGTACCTTTCCCTGTTCTTCGTCCACCTTGTTTTGGTTGTAGGAAAGCGCACCGAACAGGGAACTGCCTACGCTTATCTTTGCAACCATCTTGTTTCAAACTCACGGGTCAGTTCAATAATTTGGCGGTTCAGGTCGGCAAGTGCTATCGTTGCCTTTTCCAGTTTATAGAGAAATGCAAATGCTTTCTTCTCTGAAAAATTGGCATTGAGAGCCTTTACCACCTGATTGTAATTCACGGCGATACCCCTGTACTGGGAATATAAAGCGGTCAGCCGGGTATAATATTCGACTGCCGCCTTGTCGATTTTAATCACTTTGAACGGCTCGCCGAAGATACGGGCGGTGATAAAGTGCGCTTTGGTGCGCATACCCGACTGGTCGAACAATGCCAAGAAACGGGCGTGGTCTGTCGCATTGAAGCTAATAGAGTACCGGAACACTGCCGGGTCTGCTTTGGGCTTACGTCCTGCGCCACCCGGACGGGGCGCATTTTCATTTTTCTGTTTCATGATTCATTTCTTTAAAGGGTTACGACTTCGGAGTGACCCATGTCCCGGCTTCGTCCGGGCAAGGCGTTCAAAGCTGCTGAAAGAATTTCAAGCAGCTTTGAACACACCTTGCTATTTGCCAGTGCAAATAAAAATCCGCCTACGGACGGATTGGGGTTAGCGGATATTGGAACGCTCCCGGCGGCGGGGGCTTGGTTAGCCTGACCGATACCTTTCGGTTGCAAAGTAACGGGTATTAAAAATGCTGTGAAATAGCGGGTTATAGGACAAATGAGGACAAACGGGGACATTTGAGGACACATCTCGAAACGGGTTGTTTTTCTATGTTTATTTGTCCCGGATTTCAGAAAGAAAGCAATATGGACGGATGGAAATATGTAACGGAAAGCGGACGGAAAGAAAGCGGTTTTGAAAACTTGAAAACAAGATTTCAAGATTGCAATCTTTCAAGAAAGCAGGAAAGCAAACCGGATGGGATGATTGAAAGAAAACAGTCTTTCAATCGGGAAAACAAACTGTCTGCAAAGAAAACAAGCTGTCTTTGTGGAAAGGTTGAAAAGGTAGAAGCAAGAAAGAAAACAGGCTGTCTTTGCAGAAAGAAAACAATCATTCCGGCTTTCGGGCTTTCCACATGGCATGAAAGAAAACCATCCGTCAATCTGAACGGATGCAATGAAATAAAGATGTATCACAAAAAACCAGTATTACAATGAAGAAAGAAACCTTGTATGTGGCTTTCTCCACCCAAAAGGGCGGGGTCGGCAAAACAACGTTCACCGTCTTGGTGGCGAGTTACCTGTATTACCTCAAAGGGTATAACGTGGCGGTCGTGGATTGCGACTATCCGCAACATTCTATTTCCGCCATGCGCAAACGGGATGCCGAACAGGTGAACAGTGATGAGTATTACAAACGGCTTGCTTTCAGCCAGTTCAAAACACTGGGAAAGAAAGCGTACCCGGTGCTTTGCAGTTCACCGGACGAAGCGATAAAAACGGCGGATGAATACCTTGCGTCTGCTGGGATGGTTTACGATGTGGTCTTTTTCGACCTGCCCGGAACGGTGAACAGTGAGGGCGTTATCAACTCTCTTTCAGGGGTGGATTATATTTTCACTCCCATAGCCGCCGACCGGGTGGTATTGGAAAGCAGCCTTTCCTTTGCGGTAGCTATACATAAACTGCTGGTAAAGAATGAAGCGTGCCGACTGAAAGGGCTGCACTTGTTTTGGAACATGGTAGATGGGCGGGAAAAAACAGACCTCTACACCCTGTATGAACAGACCATCGGGGAACTGGAACTACCCCTTATGAAAGTATTTATCCCGGACACCAAAAGGTTTAAAAAGGAACTGGACGCACAACGTAAAACCGTATTCCGTTCCACGCTGTTCCCGGCGGACAAACGGCTGGTAAAGGGCAGCAACATGGAAGAACTGATAACCGAAATCGCATACCTTATAAAACTGTAACGATATGGCAAAGCAAAGCGGCGGGAAACCGCAGATTGACGAGGATTTTATGAAAGAGATTATTTCACAAGGCTTGCCTGTGAAGAAACAGGAAACGCCAATGGTGGCAATACCAACGGAAGTGAAAACTAAAGCGGAAACACCCGACATCCCGGCAAACGTACCTGAACAAGAACCGAAACGGGAAACGGAAACCGTAAAGGAAGAAAAGGCAGTGAAAGAACCTGCCCGCCGGAAAAAGAACGCTCTGGGCGATTACCGGGAAACCTACTTCATGCGGGTGGACTTGACCGACCGCCAACCGTTATACGTCAGCCGTACTACCCACGAAAAGCTGATGAAGATAGTAACCGTTATCGGCGGACGCAAGGCGACCGTGAGCAGCTATGTAGAAAATATCCTGCTCCGGCATTTCGACCAGTATCAGGACGAGATAAACGAACTGTACGAAAGCAAATTTGAAAAGCCGTTCTGATATGTTGAAATGGTTTATTATCGGAACGCTCCTGTATTACGCCATCCTCTTATGGCGATACCGGGACAGCTTGAGAACATGGTTCACAAGCGGAAAAAGAGAGCCGGAACAACCGGAAAGCAAACCGACCGTGAAAACCGGAAACAGGGATTCTCTTGTAGGCGCAAGCCGTTACCGGATGGGACAAATGAGGACAAACGGGGACATCTTAGGACACCTTTCAAAAGGGGTTGATAATGCTTCTATATTTGTCCCGCAAAGCGATGAAGCGGTGGAAGAAACGCCTGATAACAAACAGGTGGAAGATGAAAATACCGATACCCTACAAGCGATTGAAACCGAATTTGAAATGGAATTTGAAACGGAAAATACGGAAGATACGGAAGATACGGATATTTCGCCGGATGAAATCGAAGCGGAAGAAATCGCCTGTTACATGGGGAACAGTGAACCGGAAATGGCACAGGGTATCACGCTGGGAGAACTGGGGCAAATGGTACAGGTCATTCAGGTTAAGCAAGCATCCGAAACGGAAGAACGGCAAGCGGTACAGACTATCTGCCGGACGGAAACAAACCTGTTTCATTCGCTGGTGGAACAGATTAACGGGGGCAGGTCACGGGTGGCGGAACTTTTACAAAAGCATGAGATACCCGTACCCGCTACTGTCCCGGCTGCCGGAAATGATGAAATGGCAGCCTTTGACATGAACGATTTTCTTTAATGGTAAACTTTAAATAATAAGATGATGAAACAAAGAGATTACGGTTAAACAGACCTTTCCGAAAACGGGGAACATTCCCCGCAACCACAAAAATTCAATTATTAATCACTCCGCCGGGCGGACTATCCAACCGTCCGGCAATTAAAAAATCAATGTATTTATAATGAAAAAGAAAGTTCTCTTTTCGGCAGCCGTGCTTTTGGCTGCATCCTCCGCTTTTGCACAGGGTAACGGCATGGCGGGTATTACAGAAGCTACCAACATGGTAACGTCCTATTTCGACCCGGCAACAAAATTAATTTACGCCATCGGTGCGGTGGTAGGCTTGATTGGTGGCGTGAAAGTCTATGGCAAGTTTAGCAGTGGCGACCCTGATACCAGCAAAACGGCGGCTTCATGGTTCGGGGCTTGTATTTTCCTGATTGTGGCAGCTACCATCCTACGTTCATTCTTCCTCTAAAGAACGGACTATGGCAGACTATCCGATTAACAGGGGGATAGGCAAGCCAGTTGAGTTTAAAGGGTTGAAAAGCCAGTATCTTTTCATTTTTGCGGGCGGGCTGTTAGCCTTGTTCGTGCTTTTCATCATCATGTACATGGTGGGTATCAACCAGTGGGTGTGTATCATCTTCGGCGTTACTTCGGCAACGCTGCTGGTATGGCTCACATTCCGGTTAAACGAAAAGTACGGGACACACGGGTTAATGAAATTGTCCGCACGCAAAAGCCACCCTTTCCATATCATCAACCGAAAAGCCATATCCCGATTATTCCATTTAAAACAAGCATCGAAATGAGAAATATATTAAAAGCTACCACGCTGGAAAACAAGTTTCCACTGTTCACGGTGGAAAACGGGTGCATCGTTTCCAAAGATGCCGACATAACGGTGGCGTTCCGGGTGGAACTGCCCGAACTGTTCACCGTCACGGCAGCCGAATACGAAGCGATACATTCCGCTTGGAACAAGGCGGTAAAGGTGCTGCCCGATTACAGCATCGTACACAAACAGGACTGGTTCATCAAAGAAAACTATGTGCCTGACATCCAAAAGGATGATTTGAGTTTCCTTTCCCGTTCCTTTGAACGGCATTTCAATGAAAGACCTTTCTTAAACCATACCTGCTATTTGTTCCTGACGAAAACCACAAAGGAACGCAGCCGGATGCAGAGTAATTTCTCCACCCTTTGCCGGGGTTTCCTTGTCCCCAAAGAGATAAGGGACAGGGAAACGGTTACAAAGTTCCTCGAAGCGGTGGGGCAGTTTGAAAGCATTATGAACGATAGCGGTTTCATTACCCTTACCCGCCTGAACTCGGACGAAATCACCGGAACAAGGGAAACGGCGGGTATCGTGGAAAAATACTTTTCACTTTCACAGACCGATACCACCACACTGAAAGATATTTCGCTGGGTGCTGACGAAATGAAGATTGGCGACAATATCCTTTGCCTGCACACCCTTTCGGATGCGGAAGATATGCCGGGCAAGGTGGGGACTGATACCCGCTATGAAAAGCTATCCACTGACCGGAGCGATTGCAGATTGTCTTTTGCTTCTCCGGTTGGGGTGTTACTTTCCTGCAACCATATCTATAACCAGTATATCTTCATTGACGACCATACGGAGAATCTGAAACAGTTTGAAAAGATGGCTCGGAATATGCACTCGCTTTCCAAATACAGCCGTGCCAATCAGATTAACAAGTCTTGGATAGAGGAATATTTGAACGAAGCACATTCACAAGGGCTTATCTCCGTCCGTTGCCATTGCAATATCATGGCATGGAGTGATGACAGGGACGAACTGAAACACATTAAAAATGATGTGGGGTCACAGCTCGCACTTATGGAATGCAAGCCACGCCACAACACTACAGACACGCCGACCCTGTTTTGGGCGGGCATACCCGGTAATCAGGCGGACTTCCCGGTGGAAGAAAGTTTCTACACCTTTATCGAACAGGCTCTTTGCCTGTTTACCGAAGAAACGAATTATAAAAGTTCGCTTTCCCCCTTTGGTATCAAGATGGTGGATAGAGTAACGGGAAAGCCGTTGCACATCGACATATCAGACCTGCCCATGAAAATAGGTATCATTACCAATCGCAACAAGTTCATACTTGGGCCGAGTGGTAGCGGCAAGTCATTTTTTACCAACCACATGGTGCGCCAATATTACGAACAAAATGCGCACGTCCTGTTGGTCGATACCGGAAACAGTTATTTGGGGCTGTGTGAAATGATAAACCGGAAAACGCACGGGGAAGATGGAATATATTTCACCTATACCACTGAAAACCCGATAGCGTTCAATCCTTTCTATGTGGAAGATGGGATATTTGACATCGAGAAAAAGGAAAGTATAAAAACGCTTATCCTGACCTTATGGAAAAGGGACGATGAAGCACCCACACGGGCGGAAGAAGTGGCTTTGTCGAACGCTGTAAGTTCCTATATCGAACTGATTACCAAAGACAGTTCGGTTACTCCCTGCTTCAATACGTTCTACGAGTATGTGAAAACCGATTACCGGGAACAACTGCAAGAAAAGAACGTTCGGGAAAAGGATTTTGATATAGACAATTTTCTGAATGTATTAGAACCTTACTACAAAGGGGGCGAATACGACTACCTGCTGAACTCCGACAAGGAGCTTGATTTGTTACATAAACGCTTCATTGTCTTTGAGTTGGATAATATCAAAGACCACAAAATTTTATTTCCGATTACTACGATTATCATCATGGAAGTTTTCATCAACAAGATGCGTAAACTAAAGGGTATCAGGAAATTAATATTAATTGAGGAAGCGTGGAAAGCGATTGCATCGGCGAACATGGCGGATTACATAAAATATTTATACAAGACCGTCAGAAAGTATTTCGGTGAAGCGATTGTAGTTACACAGGAAGTGGAAGATATTATATCTTCCCCCATTGTAAAAGAGAGTATTATAAACAATTCGGATTGCAAGATACTACTCGACCAAAGAAAGTATCTGAACAAGTTCGACAGCATACAGAACCTTTTGGGACTGACCGACAAGGAGCGTTCACAGGTGCTTTCCATCAACCTTGCCAATCATCCAAACCGGAAATACAAGGAAGTTTGGATAGGCTTAGGCGGTACACAATCCGCCGTATATGCCACAGAAGTGAGTTTGGAAGAATATTTTACATACACAACGGAAGAAACGGAAAAGATGGAACTTTTCGCCTTGTCCGAAAAGTTGGGCGGAAATCTCGAACTGGCTATCAAACGACTTGCCGAAAGCAAGCGCAATCCCGAAAAATAATCAATTAACAATTTAATAATCAATCAGTATGAAACATTTAAAATTCTTGTTTCCGGTGCTGTTATGCACCTTGTTACTGGGGCTTTCCTCCTGTAAGGAAACGAACGCCGACCGTCTTAGGGCGATGCGTGGTGACTGGGAAAGCGTGAAAAACCGTCCGGCGTTTACCCTTTTTGAAGAAAACGGGCATTATAGGGTAACGACCCGCAAAAAGACCTACCGGGGGACTATCCAAATGGAAACCTATCAGATTTCAGAACAAGACGGAAACCTGTTCATCGAAACGGGGCTTTCCGTCCTTTTGACCTACGACAAGGAGAACGACCGGATTCTGCTTTCACCCGGCGGAGAATACAAACGAAGTAACCAATCCATAAAGAAATAAGCGTATGAGAACAAAGATTATAATGCTGCTCGTTGTATGCAGCCTGTTTGCCGGAAAGGTAAACGCACAGTGGGTGGTGAGTGACCCCGGCAATTTGGCGCAAGGGATTATCAATGCGTCAAAGAACATCGTACAGACATCATCCACCGCACAGAACATGATAAAGAATTTTCAGGAAACGGTAAAGATTTACCAACAAGGTAAGGAATACTACGACAGGCTTAAATCCGTGCATAACCTTGTCAAAGATGCCCGCAAGGTGCAAAAGTCCATCCTGCTTATCGGGGAGATTTCCGACATCTACGTGAACAGTTTTCAGAAGATGCTTTCGGATGAAAACTATACGCCGGACGAACTTTCGGCGATTGCCTACGGCTATACCCAACTGTTACAGGAAAGTTCCGATGTGCTGGAAGAAATGAAAAGCGTGGTGAACATCAACGGGCTTTCCATGTCGGATAAAGAACGGATGGACGTAATCGACCGGACATATAACTCCATCAGGAACTACCGGGACTTGGTGAGTTATTATACCCGCAAGAATATTTCCGTTTCCTACCTGCGGGCGAAAAAGAAAAAGGACACCGAACGGATAATGGCTCTTTATGGTTCGGCGGATGAACGTTACTGGTAACTTCTAAAAGTAAGTAGTATGTTATTAGCAATCGAATTTGATAACCTGCATCAGATTTTACGAAGTCTGTACACGGACATGATGCCTTTATGTGGGAACATGGCGGGGGTAGCCAAAGGAATAGCGGGACTGGGGGCTTTGTTCTATGTGGCAGCCAAAGTATGGCAGTCGCTCGCCAATGCCGAACCGATAGACGTTTACCCGCTTCTGCGTCCCTTTGTGGTAGGTTTCTGTATTATGTTCTTCCCGACTTTTGTATTGGGTACAATTAACAGCGTGATGTCGCCAGTAGTCAAGGGGTGTAACAATATGCTCGAAACGCAGACTTTCGATATGAACGCTTACCGGGCGCAAAAGGACAAGCTGGAATATGAAGCGATGGTGCGTAATCCCGAAACGGCTTACCTTGTTTCGGATGAAGCATTTGATAAACAGATTGACGAACTGGGGTGGTCTGCCAAAGATATTGCCACAATGGGCGGTATGTACATGGATAGGGCAGCCCACAATATCAAGCAATCCGTCCGGGACTGGTTCAGGGAATTGTTGGAACTGCTCTTTCAATCGGCTGCCCTTGTGATAGACACCATCCGAACATTTTTCCTTATCGTACTGGCGATATTGGGTCCGATAGCCTTTGCCATCAGCGTGTACGATGGCTTTCAGGCGACACTGACCCAATGGATAACAAGGTACATTTCCGTTTACCTGTGGCTGCCTGTTTCAGACCTGTTCAGTTCCATTCTTACCCGAATACAGGTGCTTATGCTCCAAAAGGATATTCAGGAACTATCAGACCCCAATTTCATACCGGACGGAAGTAACAGCGTGTACATCATTTTTATGATAATCGGTATCATCGGTTACTTCACCATCCCCACCGTATCGAACTGGATTATTCAGGCAGGTGGAATGGGTAACATGAGCCGGAATATAAACAGTGCGGCTAACAAGACAGGTAGCGGTGTCGGGGCAGTGGCAGGGGCAGCAACCGGGAACGCTGGCGGCAGGGTCGGCGGTAAACTAATCAAAAGTAACCAATAAATAAAAATCAAGATGGAATTTAAAAGTTTAAAGAACATTGAAACCAGTTTCAAACAGATACGGCTTTTCGGGATTGTGTTTGTCGTCATGTGTACCCTGATAACGGGTTATGCCGTTTGGAACTCCTATACGTTTGCCGAAGCGCAACGGCAGAAGATTTACGTCTTGGATGGCGGTAAATCGTTGATGCTTGCGCTTTCGCAAGACCTCTCGCAAAACCGTCCGGTCGAAGCAAGGGAACACGTGAAGCGTTTTCACGAACTCTTTTTTACATTGTCACCGGATAAGAACGCTATCGAAAGCAATATCAAACGGTCGTTGTTCCTCGCTGATAAGAGCGCATTTAACTATTACCGTGACCTCTCGGAAAAGGGATATTACAACCGTATCATATCGGGCAATATCAGCCAAACGATACAGATAGACAGCGTTTCATGCAATTTCGATGTGTACCCGTATGCGGTGGCGACTTATGCCCGGCAAATGATTATCCGTGAAAGCAGCGTGACGGAAAGAAGCCTTGTCACCCGTTGCCGGTTATTAAACGCTGTGCGCTCGGATAATAACCCGCACGGCTTTATCATGGAAAGTTTCGAGATAACGGAAAACAAGGATTTAAACACCATAAAGCGATAAGCCATGATACGGAAAATTCTCTCTCCGGTGAATCAGGCGATTATCCACGTACAGGACTGGGCGGATGAAAAACTCCGCCACCTGTGCGGGCGCATGACACCGGAAATCAGGGTGGTGGTAATCCTTTTTATGTTCCTGTTCTTCGGCGGGCTATCCATCTACTTTACGGTATCATCCATTTACCGGATAGGAAAAGAGGATGGCGAAACCATACGGATAGAGCATATCAGGCAATTACAGCTACAAGGTAAAGACAGTACGAACATTTTTAATCAGTCAGACAATGGAAGAAAAAGAAGTAAGGAATAAAGTTCCCGTACCGGAAAGGGCAAGGGGCAAGGAACCTGAAAAACAGGAAAAGGAGAAAAAGGAACTAACCCCGCAGCAAATACAGCAGCGAAAGAAGATGCTGGTTTACCCGCTTATGGGACTGGCATTCTTAGGGTGTATGTACCTGATTTTTGCACCGTCTGACAAAGACGAATCAATGGTGGAAAGCGTGGGCGGCTTTAACGCCGATATTCCGCAACCCAAAGGGGACGGGATAATCAGCGATAAAAAGACAGCCTACGAACAGGAACAGATGGAGAACAAGCAGGCGGACAAGATGCGCTCCTTACAGGATTTTGCCTTTTCGCTCGGAGAGGAAAACGGGAACGGGGAAGATTTGACCCTGATAGATGATGCTCCGGCGGAAAAGCCGAAAACCAATGTAATAGACTTCGGGGCGGGTGCGCCGAACAATAGCCGTTCCTCTATCCAGTCTTCGGCGGCAGCTTACCGGGATATGAACCGTCAGTTAGGCAGTTTCTACGAAACGCCGAAAGAGGACAAGGAAAAAGAGGAACTCAAACGGCAGGTGGAAGAACTTACTGCCCGGCTCGATGCCAAAGAAAACGGGGCGGGCAGCATGGATGAACAGGTGGCTCTTATGGAAAAATCCTACGAACTGGCGGCAAAGTATATGAACGGCGGACAGCAGGAACAAGTAGCGCAAGTGATACCTACCGCACCCATTCAGGAAAAAGGAAATGCCACACCTGTAAAATCGGTATCGGACAGGACGGTTTCAGGATTGCAGCAGCCTATGAGTAATGCCGAGTTTATCGCCGAATACGGCAAGCCACGCAATTACGGGTTTAATACAGCGGTCGGCAGTGGTTATTCGATGGGCAAGAACACTATCCGGGCGTGTGTTCATAACGACCAAACACTTATGGACGGGCAGACCGTCAAACTCCGGCTGTTAGAACCGTTACAAGCGGGGAACGTGATTGTCCCCAAAAACAGCCTTGTTTCAGGAAGTGCCAAAGTGCAGGGGGAACGGCTCGACATATTGGTTTCCTCGCTCGAATATGCGGGTAACATCATTCCGGTGGAACTTGCCGTTTACGACAGTGACGGGCAAAAGGGGCTTTCCGTACCCTCGTCACTGGAACAGGAAGCGGCAAAAGAAGCGATGGCGAACATCGGTGCGGGACTGGGAACGAGCATTTCATTTGCGCAAAGTGCCGGGCAACAGGTCGCAATGGATATTACAAGGGGCTTGATGCAAGGCGGGTCACAATACCTTGCCAAGAAGTTCAGAACGGTAAAAGTACACCTGAAAGCGAACTATCAGGTGATGCTGTACGCCAAACAACAATAATTTATTTATCAACCATAAAAATTTCAATCCAAAATGAAAAAGTTAATGATTTTATTCGCTCTTATCATGGGCGTGGTTTCCGTGAAAGCACAAAGTAACGATTTGTATCAGGGCATTACTAAAAAGCTCCCTTACCGCCAAATGGTGACACCTTACGGCGTACAGGTGACGTTTGCCAAAACAGTACATATTATTTTCCCGTCTGCCGTTAAGTATGTGGACTTAGGCAGTAACTATATTATTGCCGGAAAAGCGGACGGGGCGGAAAATGTTGTCAGGGTTAAGGCTACGACAGAGGGCTTTCCCGGTGAAACCAATTTTTCCGTTATCTGTGAGGATGGCAGCTTTTATTCCTTTAATGCAAAGTATGCACATGAACCGGAAATGCTGAACATCGAAATGAAAGATTTCTTGGAGAATGAGGACACAACGGATTTTAGCCATACCCGGATGAACATCTATTTTCGTGAATTGGGTAACGAAAGCCCGCTTTTGGTAAAGCTGATTATGCAGTCCATCTACAAGAACAATGACCGGGAAATAAAGCATTTGGGATGCAAGCGGTTCGGGGTGCAGTTCTTGGTAAAGGGCATTTATTCGCACAACGGGCTTTTTTACTTCCACACACAGGTAAGGAACAGTTCAAACGTGCCGTTTGATACCGATTTTATCCGATTCAAGATTGTGGATAAGAAAGTAGCCAAAAGAACGGCTATTCAGGAAACCGTCATTGACCCGGTGCGGAGCTATAACGAGATACTGGTTATCGGTGGCAAAAGTACCTTCCGCACCGTGTACACCGTTCCGCAATTCACTATACCGGATGATAAGGTCTTGGTTATTGAACTGGTGGAAAAAAACGGGGGCAGACACCAAACTATCCGGGTGGAGAACTCGGATGTCGTGGCAGCCAAAGTGATTAACGAACTTAAAATCAAATGAACATGAAAAGGATATGCTGTATTATATCCCTTTTTGTGCTGTGCCTGACTTTCAACCGGGCACACGCACAAAGATGTCTGCCGGGAATGAAAGGCTTGCAGGTTACGGGCGGCATGGCGGACGGCGTTCACTGGAACAGTAAAAGCGATTTCGCTTATTACTTCGGGGCTGCCATGAGTACCTATACCAAAAACGGGAACAGGTGGGTTATCGGCGGGGAATACCTCGAAAAGCATTACCCCTATAAGGATTTACAGATACCCGTAAGCCAGTTTACAGGTGAGAGTGGTTACTACCTGAACTTTCTTTCAGACCGGAAGAAAACCTTTTTCCTTTCGCTGGGCTTGTCTGCCCTTGCCGGGTACGAAACAAGTAATTGGGGTGACAAGCTGCTACCCGATGGTTCGACCCTGACCGATAAGGACGGTTTTGTCTATGGCAGTGCGCTGACGCTGGAACTGGAGAGTTACATTACTGACCGGATGGTGTTCCTGATTAACGCACGGGAAAGATGCCTGTTCGGTTCTTCAGTCGGAAAGTTCCACACACAGTTTGGTGTGGGGCTGAAATTTATAATGTGATAAACTAACCTATTATATATAATGTATATGAGAAAGATTTTAAGCCGTATTTTGATGGGCTGCTATGTAATGGCCGCCATCTTATTTGTGGGTGCGTGTAATGACAACGTGGATATACAGCAGTCTTACCCGTTCAGTATTGAAACGATGCCAGTACCGAAGAAATTAAAGGTGGATGAAACGGCGGAAATCAGGTGTCAGCTTCACCGGGATGGACGTTATGAGGAAACAAAGTATTTCATCCGCTATTTCCAGCCGGACGGGGCGGGAACGCTGAAAATGTCCGATGGGACGGTTTTACTACCGAATGACCTGTACCCGCTTCCGGGTGAAACATTCCGGCTTTATTATACTTCCGCATCAACCGACCAACAGACGGTAGATGTGTATTTTCAGGATAGCTTCGGACAGGTGGAACAACTTACGTTTTCATTTAATAATGATAACAATAAAGAAGAACAGGGGGAATAAAAATGGAAATATTGGTTACACACCTTGTATTTCTCGTTCTCTTTTGGGAGTACATTACATTTGAATTGAAAAATGCTCCTAACGATGTGGAACTATGGGGTGAAGAACTGGGATAAAACTCTATAAAAGTCTGATAAATTATGTATTATCAGACTTTTATTTTATTTTTGAAGTACAAAAAAGAACTGATTATGGGAAAAGGTGATATAAAGAGCAAGAGAGGTAAAATATTTAATAAGTCTTATGGTGTTAGGAGACCTAAGAAAAAGAAGAAACACAATACAAATATCTCGAATAAAAGATGTGTATATTGTGGCGTTTCACTACTAAAGAGAAGTGAGACAGCTAAATTTCAGGCAAAAAACAAATATTATCCTGATAATGGCGCAACACGTGACCATGTTCCACAACAATGTTTATTTGAAGGATATAGCGATAATTTTAAAAAGAATAGATTTGTTGTTCCATGTTGTCACAAATGTAATCTCGAATTTTCCAAAAACGAACAAGAACTACGAAATCTTATTGGAATAGCTAATGAAAATGATGAAATGCAAGATGCTATAACACAGAGTGCCGTTAAATCAATTCTTTCAAAAAAAGACTACGAAAAGGGATTATTTATTGATATTCGCGGAAATGTAAAGGGGGTAGAATTTGATTTAGACAAATTATCTCCCAATCATATTAAAAACTTCAAAGGCGTGTACTATAAAAAATATGAAAAAGTATTTCCTAAAGGATTTGATGTACATGTAGTAGATATGAAATTAAGTAGCAATTTTGAGGAAAGAGCATTAGACTTTCTAAATAGAAACTCTGAATGGCAATATTCAGGACATAAAGATATTTTCAAATATAGGATAGAGTTGGGAAAAATAGGTTCCGATAGCACATTAGTAAAAACTAACGACATAAAGCAAGCAATAATAGTGTTATGCCATCTATGTTATCATAAAAGATTTGACATTTTAGTTATTGCAAATAAGAAGCAATTAGGCTATATAAAAAAATAATATCACGCACCCTTTTGTCGTAAAAAACTTCTATTTTTTACGACAAAACCACAAATGCAATTTTAACTACTTTGGCAAATTACCCGGATATGGAATACCAAACATATCTAATAAATTAATATATGCTTTTGTATTATACTTTGCTTCATCAAACATTTTTGCCCGTCGTTCTCCTTCTTCTTTTGTTGCCGCATTAGCTTTTACCATTGTTTTGATAGCTTCAAACTGTACTTCAAATTGCTGTTCTTGTATATTGTCCATAGTTGTCTATTATAAAATTATTTTCAAAGATAAAGCTTTAATTTGAAAATCAGAGGAATAAAAGAGATTTCTTTGCTACCTTTCTTTGCCCGCTTCGGCTCACAGAAAGAAAGTAGCGGCGGCATTTGCCGCCGTTCTTCATTAACCGATTATAATGTTCTTTATGGGCGTGTTATGTTCCAGCCATTCTTTTACACAGTCCATGTTATATTCACTTGTTATCACTGCCTTATCTGCGCCTATGGGAGTGAAACGGGTGCTTTCGTAGCTGTCTATCCATCCTTTCAGGGAGCAGACACCCCACGCTTTCACGTCTTCAAAAATGGCGTCCAGTGTGCCGATGGATTCGCCGAAAGTAACTATCATTGCATCGAATGTCGTTTCGTCCGGCAGGAGTTCCAAATATTTCAAGGAGCCGAAACCGTCCGATTTACGTCCGAAAGACCAGTCATAAGAATAAAGTTCATCACCCCATTGGTGCGGCGTGTCGAAACGTACTTTCACGCTGACCGTATATATATCCTCTGTGGTGTCCTCGATAACGCCCGTTACCAGTAAGCCCGTAAATATGCACTTGCAACGTTTGCCGATAATCCTTTTATTTACTTCTGTCGTTTTCATAAATGTACTTATTTTTATCGTTATTGTTTCTTTTCTTTTTTCGCTATCCATTCATCCCGCTGTCTGCGGCATTCGTCAAGCGTTTTAGCCACTGTGCTGAACAATTCCATGTCTGTATGGCGATAATCATACTGGAAATAAATCTGTCCCCTGAATGCGCCTAAACAGCATTTTACATATTTTTCTTCTCCCGGTGTTTGGGTAATGCTTACCCCGTTTTTGTTTAAAGTTTCCATATTGGTATAATTTATAATGAGTTATCAGATAATCAAAAGTGAAAGCAACACAATGAAAATAAAAGCCATGCAAAACAGGTAAACGGCAGAGATAAACAGCCGGAGAAAGAACCGGATAATAAAAAAGCCTATGGTTAGGGCTATCCACATTCCGGCGGTGCTGGTGGCTGCCTGATAGATGATAAAAGCAAGTATGAACCATCGTAAAAAAGTCGTTATCTTATTATATACTTTCATTGTCTTGGTGTGTTATGGGTGGATTGCTCCACCCGGTTAGTAATCAGGCACAACGGAAAACAAAACCGTTATCCATCCAGTAATCAGTCATAAATAGGTCACGGGCAAAAGCGGAATAATCAAAGTAGGTCTTTGCGAACTCCGGCAGTTCGTAACATTCCTCTACGATTTCATAGGCGTAATCTTCCTCGTCTTTATATTCTCCCTGATATTCGTCCTCAAAGGAAGAAACAAGGTCGTCCGCATCCTCTTCGCTTATATCGCTGTTGTGGTGGTCGCACCATACAAAAAACGCTTCCTGTTCGGTTTCACTTAGCTGTTCGATGGCATCCCGAAGCTCAAAGAACTTATCGGAAAGCCAGCTTTCGGAAATCAGGATTTCCGGGATATTCTCGTAATCCTGAAACATATATTCCGGCTCTTGTTCGTCCTCGTGGAGTTCCCGGCACGCTTCCAAAAACTCGTCCTTGTCCGAATAGTCGGACAGGTCTAACCACTTGCCGAAAAGTGAACCGTTGTTATACTTGTTGTAAGTACCTACATGAACTCTTGCTTCTGATAATGTTACTGTTTCCATGACTTTTGAATTTTAATCGTTAACATCGCTTGTCGCCCACCACATAAATTTTTCCTTTAACTGAATGGGAACATTGTCTTTTCAAAGGTTCGGGAATGGTACAGGGCAAATTATTATTTATGAAATACTACCCGCAGGTGTGGAGATTTCTAAAAAATAATTTGAACAGTAACAGGCACGGATATACCTTTGACAATGTTCCAATCAGTTTTAGGGAAAATTTTTCTCTTGTTTGAGAGGATAGAAGTAAAAGCAATCAGGCTTTTTGTATTGGGTAATGAGAGAGTAAAAAAGGGCTTAGATAAGCCCCTCGTCTGTGAAACTGTAATAGCTTTCTTCTGTCAGGATGATATGGTCTAACAGGTGTAAATCCAAGACCTTGCAGGCTTCTTTTATTTTTGAGGTGATTTGTCTGTCCGATTCGCTCGGACGCAGGTTGCCCGATGGGTGGTTATGTGAGAGGATTATCCCCGAAGCATGAACTTTTAAGGCGGTTTGCAGGATGATTTTCACGTCCATTACAGTTTCAGCCATGCCGCCTTTAGAGATAAGGGAAACGCCTAAAGCCTTGTTAGCCCGGTTGAGGAACACTACATAACTTTCTTCGTGGTGTTCCATACATTCCGCATAGAACGGTTTTAGGTAAGAGTAGGACGTTTCGGATGAGAGTATTTTCACCCTTTCGGATGCTTTTACATTGTCTTTATAGGAGATAGTGATTTCCGGCATGGTAAATTCTGTTGTTTTCATGACTACTGAATTTTAAATTAAACAATAAGAAATTTTGCCGGACACCCACAGTTTGGCGGGGACTTCAACCATATCTTTTCAAAAAATACGACCCGTAGGTGTGGAGATTTTTTAGAAAACCGGAACGGCTCGGATTTGGTATTTGTCCCCACCGGGCTGTAACTTTGCTAAAATTTGTGATTGAGATACATTATTTTAGGGAACTGAAAAAGGGGTATCACTGGTGACACCCCTTAGACAACTGAATACCTTAAACCGTTATTCGTCATAGGTTCTATATCCTATCGGTTTGCGTGGCTTCGGTTCGGGCTTGCTTAATAACTGGGTAAGTGCTTGGTATATCTCGCTGAATTGTGCATCCGTACTTTCTTCCAGTTCTTCAATGCGCTTTAATAGTTCCTGATAACCTGTTATCATTTGACGTAAGGCTACAAATGCCCGCATGATGGAAATATTCACCTGTATGGCAATAGGGCTGCGTAACACGCCGGACAGGGCGGCTACCCCCTCCTGCGTGAAAACGTAGGGCAAATATTTAGTATGTTTGCCACGTTTTGAACTGGTTTCTTCTTCCGTTTCATCAGGATTATTCTTTAAGGTCACAATTTGTGACCTTAAACATTCTACTTCTTCCTTTGTCAGTTCAAACATAAAATCACTTGGAAAACGTTCAATGTTACGTTTGACAGCCTGTTTTAAGGCTTTTGTTTCCACCTGATAAAGTGCCGCAAGGTCACTATCGAGCATAACTCGGCAACCTCTGATTTCATAAATCTTGCTCTGAATGATTTGTAAGTCCATAATTTCCAATATTTAAGCATTAAACAATTTTTCTATCTTCCGTAACTTCCCTGAAAGTGTTGCCATATCTCCCTGTACCTTGTCATTGGTCGGTACTATAAAAGAACGGATGCAGGTTAGTTGCGTGTGTCCCAAAATATCAGCAACAGTTTTTAGCGATATGCCGTTTGCAACAGTCACCGTACTGATAAAAGTATGACGTGCGACATAAGTAATATTTAGAAATGCAATAAAAAACAGAATGACGATAATTAAACGTAAAACGTTTATAATTAAGCATTTTGCAAGATTTGCAGAACAGACAGACCTGCAAAAGAAAACAAAATATTGCGACGTTTCAGTTACCAGACTGTTAGCCGCCTGTTTCGAAAACAACGGCAGGTAACCGAATTTTTACCGATAGGAACAAAGCAGATTTGTATTC
>OHQA01000363.1_pt1 | contig 29599 bp, 28 predicted proteins | sample 1577921 | NCBI WGS metagenome assembly OHQA01 (sample SAMEA3879570, study PRJEB24766) | human gut metagenome | biome: human-associated habitat; feature: feces | place: USA | collected 1985/1987 | reverse complement strand
GAAGTATCTCACAAAAGTTGGAGTTTGACTATCCGGTTGGTTATAAAGCGCTTACAAAATAAGAAAATCCCCCAGCACCTATTGCGGGAGGATCGTTTCTTACTTTTTGAGTTTGCAGTAGCAATCGGACGGCAGGCTGTCCGACCATGGAAGCAGTTCCTGAAGAGTTGCCTTTTCCGGAAATGGCCCCAGGGCTTCCATCTTCTCCATCACATGAGTAAGATAATGGTATGGCTTCAGCCCGTTTAACATGGCCGTTTCTGTAATGCTGTATACGGTTGCACTGGCCTGTGCTCCCCGGATGCTCTTTGCAAACAGCCAGTTTTTTCTTCCTGTCGCGAAGTTCTTCAATGCACGTTCCGCAGCCAGGTTATCGATACTTAAATGACCATCGTCCAGGTATCTCTTCAGATATGTCTCCTGGTTTATGGCATACAGGATCGCTTCCCCGATCAGGGAGGAGCGGTCTACCGAATCTTCCAGTGAATGAAGCCATTCAAAGAAAGCCTCCAAAAGCGGCTTCGCCTGCTTTTGACGCTCTGTGTATCGTTCTTCCGGTGTCTTGTCGCGGATCATTTCCTCTATTTTATAGAGCATCCCGATCCGCGCCATTGCCTGATAAGCAGTTGTCTCTTTCAGCTGTTCTTTCGTGAAGTCCTTTTTCAGTACTGTCAGGGCTTCGTCGAACCTGCGCCTCGCATGTGCCATGCATCCGGTTACCGTGATCCGTTCCGGAAGATTGTGGTATGCCTGGTAACCATCGCAGGTGAAGTATCCTCCGAACGGATCTCCGAGGAACTCTGCCGGATGATAGCCGGCACGTGTCCGCTCGTACTGGAAGAGAACCATTCGCGGGGAACCGCTGAATTCATCCGTAAGATAAACCCACATCCAGTTCTGGGTAGAACCTTTCTGATCCGGCTCATCGATCACCTGGATCCGGTTTTCATCCCCATGCAGGTACCCGCTTTGCAGCAGTTTCTCTTTCATCAGGTCATAAATCGGCCGCAGATAACGGTCTGCGCATTGGATGATCCAGTTTGCCATGGTCTTCGTAGAAAGCGGCAGGTCATACCGGGCGAATTCCCTCTCCTGGCGTGCCAGCGGCATTCCGTTGACATATTTGGCATTCATAATTCCTGCCACCAGGGATGGGGTCGCAATACTCCCTTTCAGGAGGGGCGGAACCGTTTCCGGACGCACCATAGACCCGCATTTCGGGCAGCTGTAGACATAGGTCACTTCCTCCACGACTTCAAACCGCGCAGGAATGAATTTCATGCGTTTTATCGTTTCTTTTGTGACCACTTTATATTTTGTATTGCAGTTCGGGCAATAACAGTCCGAGTTAGAAAGTTTGTATTCGATCACTTCGGTGGTCTCAAAGGATGACAGGTCGTCCTCTTTTTTCCCGGAACGTTTTTTTCTCTTATACGGAGAGGGATGAACCTCTTCCAGCTCCGGTTCCGGAGCGTTCTGGTCTGCTTCCTGCTCTGCTTCATTAAAAAGACTCAGCTGGGTATAGCCCTCCGCGTATTTTTCGCTGGAAGCGCCAAACCGTTTTTTCTGCGCAAGCGTCAGACGATCAGAAAGCATGGCATTCAGGAATTCCAGTTCCTTTTTCTGTTCTTCCAGAAGCCGGATTGTCGTTTCCTGCTTCTGCTGATGCTGCTGCATGATCTTAAACAGGGAACATAGATCTTCCCGGCTCATCCTGTTCAGTTGTTCTTCTGTAAAGAGCGGTTCCATCACACAGCCTCGCTTTCTTGAAATCACTGTGTATAGTATACTATAAAAAGGAATCGTATTCTATTAGAACCAGCTCCTGTGAATAGAGGAAAATCCGCGTAAAATCAAGGGATTTTCGGCTTTTTGCGAATTGACAGGATATGGCTTTATACGACGATCTTCGGGTGGTGTTCCTCGAATGCACCGTTGGGCTTTAGGGATAAACCATCACATAGCCAGTGGATCTCCTTCAATGTTACCTTCTGCAATTCATCCGGGGTATCCGGCCAATGGAATGCGTCCCGGTCAAGCCGTTTCATCAGAATCCAAAATCCGGATCCGTCCCACTGGAGGATTTTGATCAATGTGCGTCTGCGATTGCAGAATGCGAACATACAGCGGGAATACGGATCGAGATGGAATTTTAGTTTAACGATTGCGGCCAGACCAGTGTAGCTCTTACGGAGATCGGTAACCCCGCATGCCAAATAGACTGTTGTGCTTCCGGAAAAATCAAGCATAACTCTTCAAGGCCTGGAGCAGAGCAGTCAACAGCTTTGCCGGACAGTCAAAGCCAATCTCAATCCGGATGTTTTCCGGAAGAAGGATCGTAACAGAATGATTTCCTGTCCCGTCATTAAACTGCAGCTCCTGTTCCGAAGGCAGCTTTGCGAACACCGGATCAGAAGCAGGTTCTGTTTCCGGGGTCTCTGATTGGATCTTACGGATCCAATATCCCAGAGTAGACTGGGGAATCTCATTCTGCTTGCACCAGTCCTTGCGGGATAGACCGCTTTCCTGGAAAGCGTGGATCCGATCGGCCCAAAGATCAGCTTTTGAGATTACATTGTCATTTATATCTATTGATATCACCTCCGTTGTTTGAGACTATCTTATCAAATGCGGAGATGAATTTGAAGGTACGGATGATTACCTACTTACAATCAAGTCACGATGTGTCGTTTTTTGACAAACGATACATCGTAACAAAAAGCACATCCCTACAGCTCATACTTTATTGTCCAAAATGGCGGATTTAGATATGGGCGAGAAATAAAAGCACCAACAAATGCCTCATATAATACTTGAGTTACAGATTGAATTTCAGTATCAAGAAAGTTTGTGGCTAATTTTGATTGTGCCGACAATCCTAGTCTTTCAATCGCACACGTTGTTCTTATATTCCCTGTAAAAAAGAGTATACCACTAAAAAGAACTACAATTGCAATCGTTGGCAGTAAACGGCAATAACGCCTCTTTACATAATTCAAAAAACTCTTAAATGTAATATTATTTTCTGTGTTTAGCACTTTTAAATTGACTAAGTAACCGCTCAGAAACAAGAATGCCATTACTGCAAAGTTTCCATCACTCAATAATAACTGTGGATATGGATTATTGACAAAAAAGCTTATTGAAAAATGATGGATTATCACAATAACACACAAAATCCCTCTCAATCCCTCAAATTGACCAATCTTTTCGCCCCTTCCCATCCTTTTCTCCTTTTCAGCTATTATCCGTAATTGAAACTAAGAAAAATCTTGCTATTTGCCCTCGGTACTCCCAGAAAAAGCATTCAAAAGACTACTTTTTTAAGATCAGTCTTTTGAGAGCCTCTAGTTCTTCACTTTTAACAAGTACAGATATTCCCACATAAACCATTACGCCAACCATAGCATCAATTGCTATTAATGCAATATCTGTTACATGCAAATGTGCTGATACCAAACGAACTATTATATACATACATCCAGTCATTAATGCCGAAGGTAGTATATCATGAAGTTGTTCCATATATCCATAGTCAATCAATTTCTTATTCGGATATGCGTTTATTAAATTACACACTAGAACAACAAATATTTCCCCTGCCGCAAGAAATTTGACACCAAACCACATGGTTATAAGCAATGTCACAATTCCTGTGAACTTCTTAATTGCTTCCATTTTTAGAAAATAGTCGCTTCTTCCTAAAGCTTTTATGAGCTGTATATTAGCTGTATTAATTGGCTGTAATGCTTGTGTGATACATGCGATATGTAAAAAAAATACAGCTGGAAGCCATTTGTCTGTCAGTAAAAGTTTGATTAGAGGTGTTGAAACAGCCGCCAATCCAGCCATGCATGGAAAAATAATATAGCATGACATTTTCAATGACTTTCGTACAGTTTCCTTCAAGCGTTGTTTCTCATCGGTAATCTTACTTAGCGCCGGAAACAAAACCGAGCCTATTGATGAATCAATGTTTGTAACAATCAGCTGCGGAAATTGTACGCCCTTGTTGTAATATGCTAAATCGGATGAACTATATTTTTTCCCTATAATTAATGACCGTGTTTCGCTATATATTGTATTCAGTAAACTGCCGCATGTTATTTTCCAGCCATACCGCATCATTTCCTTCGCACTTATTGCCGAAAAGACCATCCGTGGTCTCCACTTTACTGTATAAAACAATACTACAGTATCAATTGTAGAATTTGTCAAATACTGCGCAACAAGTGCCCATGGACCGAACCCCAAAAACGCTAAAGCCACTCCAACCACACCAGATATCAGTGTTCCAATAATTGTCGAAAAAAAGAATTTTTTAAACTGCATAGATCTTTGAACATATGCATGCTGAATCGAATTAATAGCCGCAATTGGAAGTTTAAGTGCCAAAACACGTAAAAGATTTGCTAATCCGTCCATCTTATAGAATATCTCAATAGACGGAGATAGAACAAACAAAATAGCATAAAGAATCCAGGATATTAAAAAGCTACAATAAAACATTGTTGAGGCATCAATTTCCGTTGCCTCTTTTTTTTGAACTAAAGCTGTACTAAATCCTTCTGAAACAAACACATTAGCAATATTAATAAATACAAGCAATATTGCCACAACGCCATACTCCTCTGGCAATAAAAATCTTGCCAAAAGGATGGAAACTGTCAACGAAACTAATTGTGCACCAATTCTTTCCGCAAATTTCCAAAATAAATTTGTCACAATATCTCTATTCTTTATCATCAATTATTTAATCCTTCTATTAATTCCTACATATGTCGAGTTCAGTTCTGTATCAACACTTAGAATCGAATTGCATCCAACCGTCGTTTTGTCCGCAACGTGTATTCCACCTATCACACACGCGCCTGAATAAAATCTGCAACCATTTCCCACTTGCGGCTGATTTCCCTCTGAAGTGCTTTCCGATTTTACCGATCCAAAAGTCACATGTTGATATACCCATGCATCTTCACCTATATTAGTCCATTCTCCAAACACGATTCCCGTCGGATGTGGTAGTCTAAGACCAATTCCAATTTTCGTGGTCTTTCGTAAATATATATTATACTTACTAAACAGACAGCGATAATAATTTTTTGCCAAAAAATTATTTATAAATCCACTTTTATTACTATAAAGCTGAAACTTTCTCAACAAATAAACTGCATTCAATGCTGGGTTAAATGTTCTAATTTTATATCTTTGTATGATACTTAACTTTGCATTTCCGTAGACTTCCCGCTCAATACACTTTAAAAAAAAATTATCTTTGTTTTTCATATCTCTTATATGACTCCATATTTCTAATCAATTTTTCGTAGTATGTTCCTGGAATCCCATATAACTCTTTTGATTCTTTAAAAGACAACTTATGTATGCTCGTCAAATTTTTCAATTGATTCCAACGAACCTCATCATAGACATCAAACACATCAGTTGCTAACATATATTGATTGATCGCAGGTATTTTAGGCATTGCTCTCCATTCTTCAGGATACTTTTCAGCTGCCATTTTTATACAGAACGTGATAAGAAAATATTCTATCAACTCGTTTTCATTTTTCCAATATTCTAAGTATACATCTCTCGTAGCTCTTAAAATATTATTATTACTTTTTGCCGAAATGAGCCATGTTGCCCCCATCCGGATATCTCCCAATCCATTTTCCGCATACATAAACAAATCAGAGTTTGTAATATAATCTGGCAATTTAGAGTCGCTACAGAATACTGTAGAATCCATCCAAATTCCGCCATACTTAATCAAGAGTTCCAATCTAATTAAGTTTGAAAGCTTTGTATTATCAATCACACCCTTTTCCCATTTTTCCAAAAACCAATCTGGTATATCAATATATTCAGAAAAGTTATCTTGATCAATCAAAACGACCTGATAATCACTAAATCTACTTCTTATATTATCAATACATTTTCTCGGCAATTCTGGAGCATTATCGTACCCTTGGAACCATGACACCCATAGATAATTTGACTTCACCTGATCTATTTTCTTTGAAGGCTTATGGTTTTCCAACACATACATATATTTGTCATGAACTTTTTCATAGCACACGAGTCTCATATATAGCCCAATCAAATTGTTTGATTCTTGTACAGTATATTTTCTGTGATTCAAATTGCGATAAATCGACAAGAGAAGAGTGCCATTATTTAACGATTTTAAAAAGTTACTAATCATTCTAATTTTCCTTTCACAATATAAATCATTTTAATCAATGAATATTTTTTTTCTTTCATAAGTTTAAGAAGAATATAATCTTTAAACCGCTTTTCTTCTTTGCATAGTGTTAATACATCGTCCGTTAGAATTAATTCAAAAAATTGATGGTTCTTCAGTTCTTCCCTTGCTGTGTTCCATGTATTTAGACCAAACTCATTGGCTAAAATCTCTCTAGCATATATATATCTATATACTTGTAGGATTCTGTCTTTCTCTTCTTTACTATACTTTTCTGTTTGATCTAAAATTGCTTTAAGTTTGTTCAAACATTTAATCCGAACTCGTACTAAATTGCGCTTGTAGCCCATCGATGTTGCAGCATTTTCTCTCACTCTATAATAGTAGCCAAACGAATCAACCACTTTCACCTTTTGTGTATATGCTAAATACTCTAGCAGAAAAAGCCAATCTTCACTCAAATTCACATCTTCATCGAACCGTATATTATGCTGCTGTAGAATATCTTTTCTTACTATTGTTCTCCAAACTACGCCCATCAATTTATCTTTTTTCCCTTCTTTTTCTAAAAATAAATCTTGTGGGCGTTCCAGCACCGAAAGTTTTAAGAAATCTTCTCGGTTTTCACTTACTTCTTCATCTCTTCCATTGTATATCTTTTTATATCCTGTAAATACAATGTCTGCCTGAGTCTTTTTTATTGTTTCGACCAATGTTATAATATAATCTTTTGAAACATAGTCATCCGGATCAATAAAACAAATATATCGCCCCTTTGAAGCGGAAATACCATAATTTCTAGCCCTGCTTACCCCACCATTTTTTAGATGGTATGCACTTACGAATGCATACTGGCTTGCATAGATATCGCATAGTTCACCGCTTCCATCTGTTGAGCCGTCATCGATTAATAAAATCTCGCATTCTCGCAAATCATTAGCGAGAATGCTATTCATACAATCATTTAAATATCTTTTCACATTGTATACCGGAAGTATAATTGACGTCTTTTTTGTTTCTATCATTTAACCTTATTCCCTATTCTAAAAAAAATATATACAAGCACACTATTGTTTGTTAAAACAATTCTGCGAACAATTCTATTTTTTCTTCCAAAAGAATGCATTCTGAATAATCTTTTTGTACTATCATCATCTAGTATAGTTTTAATGAATGCTAAACTTTTAATTCCATATACAATTATATTTTCATTAATGCAAAAGACAACTTCTCTTTGCATTTTAGAAACTAATTGGGTATGCTGTTCCAAAACAAATGCGGGTTCTACTTTTAAAAAAGCACCTTCAACCTTTTTATGTAATGCCTTTAATGTTTGAAATCTATTTTGATTGTAATTTTTACTAATTTCACTTTTATACGATATATATGCATAACATGGTTCATTAACATACACGATCTCAGGCAATGTACTTAAATAATTTAAATTGAAATCCAGGTCTTCTCCAATTATATAATCCGGATTCATATAATTTTCTATTAGTTCTTTTCTATATAGTTTATTCCAAAGAGGATTTAACAAATCGTCAACATACAAGCATTCTACCTGTTCGGTGTATTTCTTACTTTGACAATCCTCCCGAATCGCAATATTCTTATTTATTTTTAGTTGTAAATCCAAAATGTCATAGCTACACACTGCCATTCCAGCAGAAGTACTATTAATCGCATTATACATTCTCTCTAAATAGCATGCATAAACAAAATCATCTGCATCAACAAATGCAACATAATCTCCTTTTGCCTGTCTCAGGCCCTGATTACGTGCTCTCGAAGCCCCCTTATCTGAATAAAAAACTTTAAATCGCTTATCGCGCATTTCATATTCTTTACATACAGATTCACTCGCATCGCTGCATCCATTTACTATCAAACAAACTTCATAATTAGAAAATGTCTGTTTTGCAATACTATCTAGACATCTTCTTAAAGTTCCTTCATTATTATGAACCGGCACAATTATACTTATCATCATCAGTCTCCTGCTTATTATGTAAAACTATTTTCTTACATTTTTTCACCTATATAGTCTTGTATATTCTGCTTCTCCATCAAGCATTCATTTACAACTACGAACAGTATCGGCATACTCAACATCGAACAGAAATATGTATAAAACATATTGAATGTTGCAATGATGAACCATGACAAAAACAGAAGCAATTTAATCATAATTGGACAGTTTTCTAAGATAGAAAACATTTTATAAATTATCGTCACATAAACTAATAACCCAATATATCCAAAGCCAAGCAATACATTTATGAAATCATTATGAGCCCAAATTGCATTTCTAACAAGCAGGGAGTTTTTATTTGTCTCATAGACAAAATTAATACCGCACCCAAGCAACCTATCCATGAACGGCATTTTATTGAAAGCATTTAAGTCAACTTCCCAGAAAATCGATCTGCCATTTGTCAACGTTCCCCAGTAATCGAAATAGCTTTTTGAAGTATACTGCGTTGCTGAAACTTTTCCAGCAATTGCAGAATTTCCATATATCGCAATCGCTATCAGTATAATTGGAATCAACGACATATAAAAGTATTTCTTTTTAGGACAATATATATACCAAAACGCAAGAATAACCAATGCGCCTGCTCCAAAATAGGTTCTTGTATCCCCCATAAAAAAAGTGTAAAATGGAATCGCCAAATAAAACAAAGTCTTCTTATTTTTTGTTAATACAAACAGCATTATTATAAGACATGTAATAAAATATGCCGACGGTTCCAATCTAAAAGTTGACTCTGCAAATGAAACAAAAAATCTATAATTAGTTCCAGCTGATGATCTATAGCTTCCCGGAAAAAAGATTGAAGCACCGACTATTACAGACCAAACCATTATAATCCTATTTACATATGTGACATTTTCCAAAAACAGATTCTTTATAAACGATTTATTCTCTTTTGTTTTTATGACATATAATATTAAAAACGGAAAATAAAACACCTCATTAACATTATAGATTGGCAATCTTAATTTTACTATCATGTTCAAACATACAAATAGCAATCCCGCTACAGTTAAAGCATCCTTTTTTCTTATCTTCGCATCTCTAAGAAAAACCCAAAAGAAACCGAATGCTAATAATGCAAACAATCCCTTATTTATTCCTGACAATATTCCTTTTTGAAAAATCGTAAAGATTGGAAATAGAAGCAATATTTTTATATAAAGTCTTTCTACGTTTAGGTTTCTTAAATTAATCATTTCTTCCTCTCAATTGACTACTTATTTTCCCATTTTCCTTTTTCAAAATTGTATTGTTTAACAATCTTTGCTGGATTTCCTACAACAACAGAATATTCCGGCACGTCCTTAACAACAACTGAATTTGCTCCTATAACACTATGACGTCCTACGTGAACATCACCAATTATTGCAACATGAGTACCAATCCACGCACCCTCTCCGATAGAAATCTCCTTATGTCCATTTCTATGCGGCGCATGCTCCGGCTGATTTATTATAGGCATTTTTATATCCGTATAAGTATGGTCATATGAACATATAAAATTGTCTGGACCAATTAGTACATTATCTCCAATTAACACATTTCCTGCAATTCTATTTCTTTCACCTATGTCACAATTAGATCCAACTTCCAAAAACTCATCTGCAAAAAGGCAACAATATGGTCTAATTTGAATTTGTGGCGATAACTTTATCCTTTGTCCCCCCTTAACCTTTACATTTTTTCCAATATATATTTGCCCCCCAGCCTGTCCGAAAACCTCATTTTCAGGCATAAATTTAGCCCCTTTCCTTCTTTTCTGTGACATTGAAAACTGAACAAAATACACAGAATGAAGGAAGGGGCTTATCCCTTTTCCATTAATTCCATCATTTTTTGAAATCCCAGGAGATTTTTCGCCCGTTCAAGGTTATATCCCAGACAGAAGAGCGCAAACTCCCCAGCCACTTTCCTTATCCCTCTCAACAGGAAATAACTGGCTCCCATAGCTCTCTTTATTGTCCCAAACGGATGTTCCGACAGGCGCATTCTCTGGCTCATCTTTTCTCTGTCCGGTTTCAGAAAAAACTTCACAACCTTTCTTTGTTCATAGTGCCATTTTGATTCTGTTCTCGTTTCTTCCGGTTCCGTCCCTTCTGCTCTCAGCCAGTCCCTACATGGTTTTATCAGCTGGTCTTTGGTAAAATCAATCTCTTTCCATTCCCCTTTCCCTTTATAGCACTTATTACGGTTCGGGCAATGCTTACACGCATTTTTATTCGCATAGCGGATGTTTCCGTTTTTCTTTATACTTTTCTGTCTCAGGATCTCTCCTCCAGGACAATATACCAGATTCCTCTCCGGATCTCTCACAAAATATCCTTCCTGGGACTTCTCCTGCATTTCCTCCGGGCTTCCATACACTCTGCTGTTTTCCTCTTTCTCATCCTCCACTTTGCGTCTGACGGTCTCTACTTTCATTTCCTGTATCACTTCCGCATAAGCTTTCGGAATCTGGCCGGAATGCAGGGCTTTCTTCAGCTCTTCCGGTTCTGTGCTGGACAGGTCACTTTCTGCTTCTTCATAAGGTATTTCTATTTCATATCCATCTTTTCCATCGCCTGGAATTACATGCGGGATAATCCCCGCCTCCAGGCAGGAGACCATATCCTCCACTGACTCATACCCTTTGTCTGCCACCGCTTCTACGATTTTCTTACCTTCGGTTTCCTTTATCCCTTCCATGCTGCTTCCCAGCAATCCATGGTCGGTTACCTGATTGGTCATTTGAAAATCCCTGACCAGATGGGTTTCCGAATCTACCGCTGTCTGCGCATTATATGCTACCAGAAAGCCATTTTTATTTTTCATCAGCTTCGCGTCCGCGTCCGTAATCGATAACTGTGATGCCCCGCTTTCTTCCATCAGCTTCTGATATCCTTCATATCTGGCAAGTCTTTCCTGCGCCTCTTTTAGCCTGGTTTCCACGATTTCTCTCGTCAGTTCCTCTGGATCCCCTTCTTCCTGTTTATCCATCTCATTCAGGATCCTCAGGTATTCATCCGTATGCCCATTCAGCCATTTGATTCTGTCATCCAGTTTGTTTTTGGTAAAATTGTTATCCTTTGCGTTATTCGCCTGGATCTTCGTCCCGTCCACAGAAGAAAAGCCCCATTCCACCGCTCCCGAGATCCGCCGATTATATTCATAAAAAATTTCTTTCAGGCTGTCTATATTGTTCTTCCTGAAATCCGCTATGGTCCGGAAATCCGGTTCTACGCCGCCGGTCATCCATTTCACTTCCTGGTTCACTTTACAGCTCTCTGCCAGTTTCCGTGAAGAGCGGATCCCTTTTCTGCTTCCATAAATATAGATCTTATAAAGACTTTTGGGATCATAGGATGGACGGCCCTCTGCCGCCACTGGTCTTACACCGTATTTTTCTATATCAAGATGCTCCACAAACGCATCTATGATCCTTGCAATACTCTCTTTATCTACGAATGCATCCCAGGAACAGCACATCAGCTGGTTCCGGTCAAATCCCGAAACATATGGCATCACAACTCACCTCAAGATAATTTTTCTCTGGTTCCATTATACTATATTCGAACTATAGATGCATGAGTTTCTGTGTACTTTATTCAGTTTTCAATGTACAATTCTTTTTATATTGAACACTTATAAAAGCGTATCAACCTATATTTTTTCAAATCGGATTATCCGAGTTTTCGGACAGTCTCCCCCATTTTATTCCATGTACAAGGCATCTTAACCTCCCTACTATATATTTAACTTTTTTCTTTAACATTTTCCAATTCTCCTTTTCAGATTAGTTCATACTTGCAACTCATTTGCAACATTCTAACTACAATTAGTCTCTCTGAAAAATGTCTCTTGTGTAAACCTTATCTTTCACATCATCCAGACTCTTATCGTAGCGGTTTGCAATGATTGCCTGGCTCTGTTTTTTGAACTCGTCCAAGCTATTAACCACAACGCTGCCGAAAAACTTTTCTCCGTCCTTCAAGGTCGGCTCATAAATAATAACTGTTGCTCCCTTTGCCTTGATTCGTTTCATAACACCCTGAATGGAACTCTGGCGGAAGTTATCGCTGTTACTCTTCATGGTCAGGCGGTATACGCCAACAACAACTTCTTTTTCTTTGCTTTCATCCCAGCAGTCATTTGCTTCATAAGCACCAGCAATCTCCAGCACACGATCAGCGATGAAGTCTTTTCTTGTTCTATTGCTCTCAACAATAGCTTCAATCAAGTTCTCTGGCACATCCGCATAGTTTGCCAGCAGTTGCTTGGTGTCTTTAGGCAAGCAATATCCGCCATAACCGAAGGATGGGTTATTGTAATGAGTGCCAATACGCGGATCAAGGCAAACACCATTGATAATCTGCTGAGTGTTCAGTCCCTTCATCTCTGCGTAAGTATCCAGTTCATTGAAGTAGCTGACACGCAGTGCTAAATAAGTGTTAGCGAATAGTTTAACTGCCTCTGCCTCGGTAAAGCCCATAAAGGTTCTACGCCGCCGGTCATCCATTTCACTTCCTGGTTCACTTTACAGCTCTCTGCCAGTTTCCGTGAAGAGCGGATCCCTTTTCTGCTTCCATAAATATAGATCTTATAAAGACTTTTGGGATCATAGGATGGACGGCCCTCTGCCGCCACTGGTCTTACACCGTATTTTTCTATATCAAGATGCTCCACAAACGCATCTATGATCCTTGCAATACTCTCTTTATCTACGAATGCATCCCAGGAACAGCACATCAGCTGGTTCCGGTCAAATCCCGAAACATATGGCATCACAACTCACCTCAAGATAATTTTTCTCTGGTTCCATTATACTATATTCGAACTATAGATGCATGAGTTTCTGTGTACTTTATTCAGTTTTCAATGTACAATTCTTTTTATATTGAACACTTATAAAAGCGTATCAACCTATATTTTTTCAAATCGGATTATCCGAGTTTTCGGACAGTCTCCCCCATTTTATTCCATGTACAAGGCATCTTAACCTCCCTACTATATATTTAACTTTTTTCTTTAACATTTTCCAATTCTCCTTTTCAGATTAGTTCATACTTGCAACTCATTTGCAACATTCTAACTACAATTAGTCTCTCTGAAAAATGTCTCTTGTGTAAACCTTATCTTTCACATCATCCAGACTCTTATCGTAGCGGTTTGCAATGATTGCCTGGCTCTGTTTTTTGAACTCGTCCAAGCTATTAACCACAACGCTGCCGAAAAACTTTTCTCCGTCCTTCAAGGTCGGCTCATAAATAATAACTGTTGCTCCCTTTGCCTTGATTCGTTTCATAACACCCTGAATGGAACTCTGGCGGAAGTTATCGCTGTTACTCTTCATGGTCAGGCGGTATACGCCAACAACAACTTCTTTTTCTTTGCTTTCATCCCAGCAGTCATTTGCTTCATAAGCACCAGCAATCTCCAGCACACGATCAGCGATGAAGTCTTTTCTTGTTCTATTGCTCTCAACAATAGCTTCAATCAAGTTCTCTGGCACATCCGCATAGTTTGCCAGCAGTTGCTTGGTGTCTTTAGGCAAGCAATATCCGCCATAACCGAAGGATGGGTTATTGTAATGAGTGCCAATACGCGGATCAAGGCAAACACCATTGATAATCTGCTGAGTGTTCAGTCCCTTCATCTCTGCGTAAGTATCCAGTTCATTGAAGTAGCTGACACGCAGTGCTAAATAAGTGTTAGCGAATAGTTTAACTGCCTCTGCCTCGGTAAAGCCCATAAACAGAGTATCGATATTTTCCTTAATAGCACCTTCCTGCAGGAGATCTGCAAAAGTGTGTGCTGCCTTTACCAGTCGAGCATTGTCCACATCAGTACCGACAATGATCCGGGAAGGATAAAGATTATCATACAGAGCTTTGCTCTCGCGCAAAAACTCCGGGCTGAAGATAATATTGTCGCAGTGGAATTTCTCACGCACAAAAGCTGTATAACCAACAGGAATCGTACTCTTGATAACCATAATAGCTTCCGGGTTATACTCAATAACCAGCTTGATGACAGCTTCCACCGCACTGGTATCGAAAAAGTTCTTCTTGCTATCGTAATTTGTAGGAGCAGCAATTACTACAAAATCGGCATCAGAGTATGCTTCTTTCGCATCCAGAGTTGCGGTCAAATCCAGTTCTTTCTCTGCCAGATACTTCTCAATGTATTCGTCCTGAATCGGTGACTTTTTATTATTGATAAGTTCAACTTTCTCAGGGATGATATCCACAGCAGTCACCTTATGATGCTGAGATAACAACGTAGCAATGGAAAGGCCAACATATCCCGTTCCGGCAACAGCAATCTTTAAATCTTTAAACTCTCTCATTTCTCTATCCCTCTAATTCTCTTATTTATAAAACTCAGCATACCACTCAGCGAAGTTCCTCAAACCAGTCCGAAGACTTGTGCTCGGCTTGTAACCAAAGTCACGCTCCAGTGCGCTGGTATCTGCATAGGTCACAGGCACATCACCCGGCTGCATCGGAACCAGTTCCTTGTGTGCCTCGAAGTCATAATCTTCCGGCAGGACTTTCGCTCTTACTAACTCCTCGCTCAGAATCTGTACGAAGTCCAGCAGATTCTCCGGGTTCTGATTGCCAATGTTGTAAACTGCATACGGCGGAATCGGCAGACCATCTTCACCGTTCTTCTTGTCCGGTGCCTTCTTCATCACACGGACAACGCCCTCAACGATGTCATCCACATAAGTAAAGTCACGCTTGCAGTTGCCATAGTTGAAGATCTTGATGGTTTCACCCTTCACCAGCTTGTTGGTAAAGCCGAAGTAAGCCATGTCAGGACGACCTGCAGGACCGTACACGGTGAAAAAGCGCAGACCAGTGGACGGGATGTTATACAGCTTAGAATAAGCATGAGCCATCAGCTCATTGGATTTCTTAGTGGCTGCATAAAGAGAAACCGGGTTATCTACCTTGTCATCCGTGCTGTACGGAACCTTCTTGTTGGAACCGTAAACACTGGAGGAAGAAGCATATACCAGATGCTCCAGACTCTCGCAATGACGACAGGCTTCGAGGATATTAAAGAAGCCGACCAAGTTGGATTCCACATAAGCATCCGGGTTGGTGATGGAGTAGCGCACACCAGCCTGTGCTGCAAGGTTGACGACCACAGACGGCTTGTACTTCTCGAACAGCTCAGTAATCAGCGCCTTGTCAGCGATGTTGCCTTTTACGAAAGTGAATGTGGGATACTTGGCCAGCTCATTCAGGCGGAATTCTTTCAGTGCCACATCATAGTAGGCATTCATGTTATCGATGCCGATTACCGTAGCAGAAGGAGCCTCCTGATAGATTCGTTTCACAAGGTTAGAACCGATGAAGCCAGCCGCACCTGTGACTAAAATCGTTTTATTATCTAAAGTAACTCTGCTCATATTTTTACTCCTCAATTTCTTATCTTTACAAATTTATTCGGATACAAGAAGAACTCCAACCACTTTGTTTTCTTCATAATCCATGCGGCTATAATTGGACCTGCAAAACTGATGCCCAATCCCAGTACTACATGAATCACAGCATTTTCAATGCCAAACTTCAGTAGAACAGATCTCAGCGGTGCCGCAAACAACGTGTGCATCAGGAAAATCGGCATTGTGTATTTTGCAAGAAAGTCCATACCTCTACCGAACTTTTTCTCAAAACCTGCCACCATCAGGATAACAGCTACACAAGCCAATAATCCCATTATGAAAGAAATCACACTGTCGCTGATTTCTGCGGTATATACCACAATACTCAGAATCACAAACAGCAGCCCTAATATCGTTCCTTGTACTTTTCTACCTTTCAGCTGCACATTAAACGCACAAATACTCATACCGACCACAAACCAGATTTCGTTTGAAAGAACCGTCGATACAGCGTAAACGCTGTCCCCCCCAGTTAAAATCAGGACTCTTGCAATCAATGCAACTATTAGTCCTACCGCAGCCATTTTCACACTACTAAAAGTCGGCGTGACCAGAAAAATGAAAAACAATGCGTACAGATACCAATACGGAGCAGTCGGATGGAGAAACAGTGTATCCCCAAGACCACCAATCTGGTCATTAACACTACTTGAGAACACCTTTTTCAGCACCCATGTAGCTGTCGTAAAAGTCGCATAGGGTACGCCGAGCGCCAACACTTTTTTTGCTACATTTCTACACCAACTGCCCACACTGTTTACATTGCTGTACTTCTGATACAGGTATCCACTACAAATAAAGAACAGCGGCACATGGAAGTAGTAAATTGTTGTATTGAACCACTGGTATAAACCATTTTCGGGCAGAACATTTGCCTTCGTCATGCTTTGGAAGAAATGGCCCAGTACAACCAATATACAGGCAACAACTTTTACATCATCGACCCATTTTTCTCTTGTTCTTACCGCTGTCTTTTCACTCATTACTTCGTCTCCATCTGCTGTGCGATATCAGCATCCACGATTTCCTCGCCGGTCTTATGCTTCAGCTGCTCTTTGGATGCTTCGCTCAGACCGTTGTTGATCACACAGTTCATATCGCAAGTGCTGCACTTGTCCAGATCCTCTTTGGTAACTTTGCCATCACGGTAGTCACGGCAGATCTTCAACTCGTACATGCTGTACGGATGCTTAGTGAACAGAGCCTTGAACTTATGTACCAGAACCCAAGTAGCAGGCTTCCAAATGTACTTATGCATAGCAGGACTTACGCTACCGATCATCCAGCAGTCACGGTCGCAGCAACGAACCTTTGCACGAACCTTCTCTGCTTCCGGGCTGTTCCACAGCTCATCCCAAGTCTGATTGTTCAGGTTGCCCATGACCTCTTTATCCTTGGTACCATTGCAAGGCATAACATCGCCATACGGGTCGATGAAGAAGGTATCAAAACTCATGTCGCAAGGCAGCAGACGCTTCTGGCCGTAGATGTAATTGATCAGACCGTGGTTAAAGTAAGCACGGAACCACTTCTTCGGGCTGTTGCTGCGGAGCAGTTCGTTGACCAGATTCTCGAAATTCTTAGCAACCATCGGACGATCGTGGATGATGTTCTTAGCCTCAACGAAATAGAAGCTGTTGTGCAGAGATGCTGTTGCGAACTCCATGCCCATCTCGTTGGAGATTTTGTACAGCGGAACCAGGTCAGGAGCATTCTTGTCCTGAACGGTCATACCAAAACCGACATCCTTCATACCCATTTCACGCAGTTTCTTCAACGTGCCGTAACCACGCTGGTAGCCATTCTGCAGGCCGCGGATCTCATTGTTGGTCTGTTCCAAACCTTCGATAGAGATACGGATACCGATCTGCGGGAACTCCTTGCACAGGTCAACGATACGGTCAGTGAAGAAACCATTGGTAGAGATAACGATACGGTCAGATTTCTTGTACAGTTCACGCACGATATCCTTCAGGTCAGTACGGATGAACGGCTCGCCGCCGGTGATGTTTGTGAAGTACATTTTCGGCAGCTTCTTGATGGTCTCGATGCTGATTTCCTCTTCCGGCTTGGAAGGTGCTTTATAACGGTTGCACATAGAGCAACGAGCGTTGCAACGATAAGTGACGATGACCGTACCATTTAACTTCTTTTCTTCAGACATGATTAACTCTCCTAACTCTCTCTATTAAGAATGTTTCGACTTTATTTAAGAACCACTTGGCACATACCGAGAACACAACCGAACCACAGATGACTGCAATCGCTGTGAAGATATATGCCAGCAAAGCATTTTCATTATTTAAACGAGATTGCTTTCATTCCGTAAGCATCCCCCACAGTGTTTCGGCATACTTTTTCTCGGAGCACTCGCTCTCGAGGAAATCCTTAAACTTTGCTGCACAAACATCTGCATCGTTTGTATGCAGAAGATAATACTGAATTTTGTCCACCCAATCCTCTACTGTATTCTTACATAAGGCTCCGCATCCATCTGATAAATATCCTTCTGTCGTAACTGTATCGGATGTTATAATCATTTTATTATTTGCGGCCGCCTGAAAATACACAGTCAAGCCTGCCGGTGCTTCTGTGTCCAACGGCATAGCAATAAGTTGTGACTCGCACAGAAACTCCATAAATTTGCTTTCCGGGATATCTGTTTTAACGCAGACATTATCACCCATAACATCCAAAAACTGTTCTTTCATGGCACTTGGCATAACACAATTAAACATCACCTTTGGAAGCTTTTTTGCTACTTCAAATAACAGTTTCCAATCCCTGCCATTTCTGCCGCCACAAAAAACCGTATTTGCCTTGATTTCTACTGACTTATTCAACGTATAATTTTCATGATATACATCATGCAAAAGCGTAAAATTCGATTTTATATTCAAAATTTGATTGATATGGCAACCATACTCTGCGGTCGTAACTGTTGCCGCAAAAGAATTCGAACACAACGCCTTTTTATAAAGATACTTTGCCACCTTGTTTTTCGTTGTATTTTTATCTTTGAGCAAAATATTGATTGCTATAACCTTAGTCTTCTTGTTGGTCAACTTACTCAGCCACCAACATAGTACTCCCATAAAGTCATACCAGCATACAATGGTATCTCCTGCTTTTGTACGTTTTACGGTTGTACTGCACACTGAGAGCATCTGCTTGATAGAAGTGCAGCGCCACTCAGGATAAATTTCCTTGTACTCTTTTTCAAATGCCGCAGTCAAAAAAGACATATCTTCCAATTTCTTGGGTTTATCATACAAAACATAAATCATGCTTCACCCCTATAAACCTTCATAGTTTTCTCGTAATCCTCATCAATGGTATCGAAGCTGATAATCCATCCGCTGATACTCAAAGAGAATCGCCTCCCAGATAAATCGGGATGAGCTTGTTACAATAAGCTTCAAGATCATCTCTCTCAAGGTTAAGGCACGCCTTTGCGTACTTATCGGTCTCTGCCGGATCATTCCAAAGCTCCTTGATAATAGATGCCAATTGCTTGGAATCCCGGCTTGTGAACAGTCGTCCATCCACACCATCTGTAATCAACTCAGGAATGCCACCGATATTTGCGCCGATGACAGGAGTTCCGCGCTGCTGACTCTCCATAACAGAGAACGGGCAGTTTTCATAGACTTCCGAAGGGCAAATAGAGAACTTTGCTTCCCGAATCAGTTTGTCCAATGCATCGCCAGTCTGGAAACCAACATTCTTAACATTTTTCAGCTGATTGACCTTGTCTTCCAATGGGCCAGAACCAGCAAAAATAAACTGAATATCTGGCAACAGATTGCAGGTCTCAACAAGTGTGTTGATTCCCTTCTCTTCAGAGAAACGGCCGAAGTAAAGGACGTAATCTTTCTTTTCAACCTCTTTAGGCTCTACCTTCTCCACAAAGTTGTGCATTGCGATTGTCTTAGTTGCAAACAACGGATTCGTGTCCATCTTGGTTTTCAAGAATTCCGAGCAGCAAATAATCTTGTCAATGTACTTGTATGCTCCGTTCCATTTCCAGAACTCCGCCTCCATCATGCCAACGATAGATTTTGCAGTAGAACCGTGAACACATTTTCCCTTTACACAATTCATGAAGTGACCGCCGAGGCACTTCTCACAGTTCTCATGTGTGATAGGGTTCTTTAATTGATGGTTCGGGCAGACCAGCTGGTAGTCATGTGCCGTGAAGATGATCTTACAATCTCTTCCGGTCTCCTTGCGCCACTTCACGATTTCCAAGATGATGGAAGGAGTCAGTTGGTAGTTAAAATTGTTCAAGTGACAGACATCCGGCTTGAAGTCATCTAGTACTAGTCTTAATTTTTCTCTTGCTTCCTTGCTGTAGATGGTCTTGATCGGGTAGGTCAGCTTGCTCAGTTTGCTGCCGCCGTGGAAGTCCATATCAGATGTATAAGCATTGACTCGGTTACCCACGCAGCGGCCTTTATGCTCCATACCGAAGTACTGAACCTCGTGTCCATGCTGCTCCAGTGCCTCACCCAATTTGAATATATACGTCTCACTTCCGCCGTTTCGGTGCAGAAATTTATTCAAAATCAGCGTCCTCACGTTAAATTTCTCCTTGTTCTATGTTCTATTTCACTACCTCTGTTCAGATGAAGCACTTCCAATGTATTGTTCATAAACCAGAGTGCTCCATACAAACGAAGGTAGTGATACTGAAAGTTCTTATGATAAAATCATCTGCTGTTACTGAACCTAGGTAGCGAGATAAAAACTGCACCCGCAGCTCTACCTACATCTCGAAAAGTGCCGTAAATACGATATTTTTCCGACATTTTCACTATGTACATCTCACTACCTGCGTTCGGTTAGAGGAGATTGTTGATCATTAATATCCTCATATCAAACCTCTTTTATTTCATCTTGATAAACTTCCTCGGATAGATGAAAAATTCTAACCATTTAGTTTTCTTCATGATAATCGCCGCTATCATTGACCCAATAAAACTAATTGCTATTCCCAGGAGCACATAAATTACAGCATTTTGAATACCCAACTTAAACAACACGGTTCTTAGTGGAGCTGCAAACAGTGTGTGCATCAGGAAAATTGGCATCGTATATTTGGCTAAAGTGCCAAATGCTGCTGACTGTCCTCTATTCTCATAAATTTTCGCCATTAATGTAACAACAGAGAAGCAAGCCAGTAATCCCAACAAGAAACTGATCACTCCATAATGGAGTCCAATCATGTATACCCATATGCTCAGTAGGAGAAATATCCCTCCTGTGGCAATCGGTATACTCAAGCTTTTCTTCAGCAGATACTTTTTAAATTCGAACACACTCAGACACATACCGATAACAAACCAGATTTCGTTTGAAAGGATGTATGAAATGACTTGCACTCCATCCCCCCCCCGAAGATTCCCAGGGTTTTAAAAGCCAGCGCAATAATCAAGCCGATCATTGCTATACTCCTGTTGCGGAATGTTGGTGTAATCAAAAACAGGAAAAACAAAGCATATAAATACCAGTATGGAGATGTCGGATGAAGAAACAGCGTATCGCCCAATCCACCGATCTCGCTATTCACTGATGAAGAAAACAAGGTTTTCAAAACCCATGTAGCAAGAGAAAACGTAAAATAAGGGATTCCCAACACCAATAGCTTTTTTAAAACATTTCTTCCCAAACTATGTGCATCATTTACTACACTCAGTTTCTGATACAGGTAACCAGAACAAATAAAAAACAGTGGAACATGAAAATAATAAATTGTCTGGTTAAACCATTGATATAAATCATTTGCCGGTAATACATCTGACTTTGTCATACTCTGGAAGAAATGTCCCAGAACCACCAATATACAGGCGATCACCTTGACATTATCAACCCATATTTCTCTCTGCTTTTCCATTGTTTTTCTTCCCCGTGTTGTATTTCTTCTATATAATTAACTGCTCATCCAAGCATCGAATTTTCCTAATTTATCTCCCTCTCACCAGCACCTAACCTGATACTCAACCTAGTTGACCTGCCAGACTGTACATATCAACTGATACTCGTCACCCTTGATATGTAGCACTCATTTTCTCGGACAAATTCGCCTGATACCCGACTACCTTGACCTGTACCACCCAAAATTCCATGTATCTTACCGACCTCTAACACTCGGACAGACATTGATACTCAACATTCTTGATTATCAATTTCGTAGAAAAATAGTAAATCCATTACTGTTTTGCTCATTTTTTACTTTATACTATATATAGTATGTATGAGTTTTTCTATATGCAATATATAGTGTCGTTATTCAACATTATCGAGGTGGCAGACATCCGTTTAAAATCATTCGACACCTTTCATACCTGTACATGCGCCTCTTTGATATATCGTCTTAAATGAATAAATCGCTTATTCATCTCTCAATTCCTATAAGAATCCCTGCTACCGTGTAAATGAGCACTACATTTCCGGCACACTCCTCATTAGATACAGAAACTTATCGTCTATCAAACCCTTCCCACTTTCCATTTCTTCACAAATATCATTAAATATTATTTCTGTAACTCTTTTAACACCCTTTTGCATAACAACCGCAAATACTGCTGCCCCGGCAATCACATCAAACACTGTAATCATGTATTTAGGCCATCCAATTCTGCAGCACGCTTCCCCATTCCTCCACATCGCTTGATAATCGCATATATCAATAGGGAGCCAGATACCAGCAAGCACATTGTAATCTTTCCGCTAATAACGATATAAAAGATGACGGCACATCAGGCTACGGTTAGGAGAATCCAACGGTTCAGCTTTTCAGTCTGTTCCCGATACTGATAAATCAATCTGCCTATTAACCGGTATTTCATAATTTCCATTTGCCCGAATATGCATCATCACAATCCCCAAAGCTGCAGTCATTCAAAGGCCATCGATTGCACCGCAGTATTTCTTTTCCATGTCTTTTCCCTCGTTTATTATTTCCGATACAGCTCCAATGTCTGTTTCACTATATCATCCCAGTTATACTTGCCGCATATAAAATCAGCCGCTCCATCTTTTTTTGGCTTCACTTCGTCTGGATGATCGCAGACATACTGCAGCTTCTCTCTCAGATCTGCCACATCCGACTTTTTGAACAGCAGTGCCTTGTCTTCTACGACCTCCGCACATTCTGCAATATCCGAGGTCAGGCAGCAGTTCCCATAGCTCATAGCTTCCAATAAGCTCAGGGGCATCCCCTCCAGATCCGAAGGAAGAGTGTACACATAAGCGTTGCTGTACAGCTCCTTCAGCAGCTCTCCCTGGACAAAACCGGTGAAAACGATCCTGTCATCGCCTTTTGCCAACGCTTTCAACTCTTGTATAAAGGTATCAGTATCAGAACTGCCGCCGGCAATAACCAGCTTTTTCTCCGTTTTAACATTCCTGAATGCTTCAATCAGATAGGCAATTCCCTTTTCCGGTACTAAGCGTCCGAGAAACAGGATATAGCTATCCTTCTCTAAACCAAACTGCCTTGTTATCAGCTGCGGCCCGCGCAGGGTTGGTCTGTTGACTCCGTTTGGGATAAGCACTGTTTTTCTCCCGTAAGTGTCCATGAAATATCTCTGAACGCCTTCTGATAAGACGATAATCTCATCTGCGTATTTTGCAGCAGCCTTCTCTCCAATCTTGATATACTTGCTGGCAAATCCCCCCCACTTTGCACGCTGCCAGTCAATACCGTGTATCGTTGCGATACACCGTTTACCAAAAAGTTTCGGCAGCCACATCATAGCGCAGGGCCCCTCTGCATGGAAATGAACCACATCGTACCTTCCAAGGGCGGCGCAGATGGCTCCGAAAAATGAGGACGACATTGCCGCAAGCCCTTTGTAGTTAACCGTTAAGACTGGTTTCAGTTTCACTCCCCTGTATTCTTTATGTACATCTCTGTCAAATTCCCTGCCGCTGACATGGTGGCCTGACCGGTTGTAGCAAGTCACAGAGTGACCCATCTTCACCATCCGCGTGGACAGTTCCTCAACGACAATTTCTATTCCGCCTTCCCTTGACGGAATGCGCTTATGCCCCAGCATTGCAATTTTCAGTTTATCCTTCATTTTTCTGCGCATCCCTTCCTAAGTATCTTCTGAAAAGCCGTTGTTTTCCCCCCTACATCTCCACCACCTGCCGTGCCGAATACCCCAGCTCCAGAAACTCCCCAAACACCCCTTCCATCTTCTCAGGGTGAATCACCAGAAGATAAAGTCCCTGCGGAATCATTGCTCCCTCCCCTTCTTTTTCCTTCCTGTGAATCTGATACTCTTTAAATTCCCTGCTTCCCGGCTCCGCCACCTGGGCGGTTCCGGTTATCTGGATGCCTTTCATGGAGTCAAATCCTGTATAGGGCTCATAGACTGCCGCACTGACCCGGCTATTGTCTCTCAGTGCTGCAAATTTCAGCCCTCCCTCTGTGAGAATCCACATCCGTCCCCTGAAGTATTCGTACTCCAGCGGAGTACACCGGACGAAACTCCCGCTTCCCGTTGCCAGGGCGCAGGTATTGTGGGAAGTTAGGAATTCCTCCATCTTTGCAAGGAGCTGTCCCGGCTCCATCCGTTTAAGTTCCGATTCCCGGCTTGTCCAGAATGAGGCTGCCCTGTCATATTCCTGTCGGTTCATGGCTTCTCTCCCTCCCGCAGAGTGTACCTGTCTCCGTTCCTCTTTCCTTCTTCTGTTCTTTTCTCCTGCCTCTGCTATCTGCCCGTTTCCTGTACCAATTTCTCCGGATACTGGCCTTCGTCAATCAGCCTCCGGATGGCCTCTTTCACCGCAGGTACATCCTCCTGGTAAGTCATTCCAAACCACCGGTCTTCTGTCTTTAAAACCCTGACTGTGCATCGGTCGTTCCGAATTTCCCGGTCTACAATATCTGGAAGCAGGTACTCGCTCTTTAAAGGATCCAGCTTAGCGGAGGAAAGAAACTCCGAAAATCCCTTTTCCAGAATTCCCAGAAAATCTTCAGAAAATCCCCACATGTTCATAGATACCAGAGATTGCTGATTCAGGATAACCGGCTCGCCCTTCTGAACTCCCTGGGCAATACCTCCGGTTTCTTTGCGTATCTCGTAGGTTTCTATGACCTGTCTTAACAATCCTTCCCCTGTCACCCGGCAGATTCCCCTTGTAACAGTTCCGCTGTCACTTAAAGTATTTTTCAGAACAAAGCCGGCCATACATCCGTGCAGAACTCCGTCCGGGGTCCTGAGCTTTTCTTTGGTGAGGAAAGCTGCCATTTTCCGGAAGGCCTCTTTTCCGTAATAGTCATCTGCATTGATCACTGCAAAGGGCTCATGAATCACTTCCCGGCAGCATAACAGGGCGTGGCCTGTTCCCCAGGGCTTTATCCGTCCCTCCGGAAGCAAAAAGCCTTCCGGCAGATCCTCCAGCTCCTGAAAAACATAGACGGTCTCTGCCTGCTTCTCAATCCGTTTTCCGATTCGCTCCCGGAAATCCTGCTCCATGCTTTTTCGAATTATGAATACTACCTTGCCAAAACCGGCCTCCAGGGCATCATGGATGGAATAGTCCACGATAAGCTCCCCCTTGGGTCCCACCGGCTCCAGCTGTTTGATTCCTTTTCCGAATCTGGTCCCCATGCCGGCGGCCAGAATAACTAACGCTGGTTTCATTCCTGTTTCCTCCCTTTTGTAAGGATGATGTATCTTCTGCTCACGGCTTCTGATTTTTTGCCGGATCTTTAGTTATCCTCCACTAGCCTTCGTAAGGTACTGTCTCCGGCTCTGTAATCTCTGCCACATAGTCGGAGCCAAATTCCTCGATGGTTCCGCTGGAATTTACCTTCCATCTGCACTTGTCACCGTCAGTCACTTTTCTGCCCTTTACCACCTTGCCGTTTGAGTCGATCAGCCGCAGCCCTTTTCCCGGTACCCGGAATACTTCGTACTTTGCATGCCGGTCTGCAGTCTGGAGTCTTCCCTTATAGTAAAAGCGTCCGTTCTTAATACCTGTCGCCCCTTTTCCGCTTGCTTCGAAATAGTAATCTGCCTTTTCACCAGTGTCATCAGTAAGCTCACAGGCTCCGGTGACCATGGCATAGTCGCCGTCCGGCTCTCCAAAGTAATAAACTTCCCCATCAATTTCCAGGAGACCGGTTCTGGCGGCCCCCCTATCGTCGAAGGCATACTTCTTCCCGTCAATTTTCTGAATCACATACCCTCCTGCCGGAGCACACACAGGGGCTCCATTTCCCTGAAAATACCGCCATTTTTCCCCGGATGCCCCGTCAATATCTTCCGGAAGCTCCGTCTTCAGCCAGCAGTCTTTTGCCTTCTGGCCTTGTCTGAGTCCTTCCAGCCCCGCAGATGGAGAGTAGTACCGGTACCCGCTCAGAGCCGGGGAAGCTCCCCTCATTTTGACCCAGCCCATCTGCATAATCCCATAGGTGTCAAAGCAGTAAGTAATTCCGTCTACCCGGCTTTCCTCGAAGCCGGAGCCGCTTTCCCTCTTCCTGCCGCTTTCCGGCGAGAAGTAAAACCAGCCCCAGTCCCCGTTCTGATCTGCATACCTTCTTACGTTATCATTGTCATCGATCCAGTCATAGTCCAGCTCAATCCAGCTCCACCCGTACCGCCTGGCACCGTCATCTCCGCAGTAATACTTGTCATCGTCCAGCCACCCGGTGGATATATTGCCTCCTGTATTAAAGTAATAATCCTTTCCGTCCACAGTCTTCCAGCCGTTTGTCCAAATAATTCCGTTCTCACCGGCGTAATACCAGTTGGTATATTCGCTGCCATCCGCCCGCTCTCCGCTGATGGAAAACCACTGATTCCGGCACATGGCTCCGTTTTCTCCGAAATACTGTTTTTTCCCCTTCTCATCGGTATACCATCTCTTTTTATACATCGTGCCGTTGGCATCAAACCGGTACATGGCTCCGTCTATTTCATACGCTCCGTCTTTTTTTACGGAACCAGCCGCATCTGCCCAGTACCAGTTTTCCGTGGTCACTCCTGTGGAAGTGTTGGTGTTTGTGATTCGGAACCAGCCATTCTGCTGAAGGATTCCTCCTTCATCCAGATAGTATCGGTTTTTATCCCCGTCCACATACCAGCGTTTCCGGTAGGACAATCCATTTGCATCCAGATAATACCGATGGCCCTCCAGATCCTTCCAGCCGTTTCTCGCCAGTTTTCCGTCCGGCTCGGCATAGTACCAGTTTTCGTAAGCCTGTCCATTTCCGTTTACGCCGGAGACAGAGAACCAGCCCGTCTGCTTTCCGCCCCGTTCGTCCACATGATACCGGGCGTCCTCAACATTTACCCAGTTATTTCTCGGTGATCTTCCATTGGCGTCAAAGTAATACTCCACGCCGTCAATCACCTGCCAGTCTCCTGTCCTCAGACTTCCGTCCGGGTTTGCATAATACCAGCTGACTGAAGAAACGCCGGCAGAAGAATTGACAGTCGTGACAGAAAACCAGCCCTTTTCCGCCCTGGCTCCCGTCTCATCCACGTAGTAGCGCTTTCCATCCAGATTGAAGAAAGCATTTCTGGGTGAATTTCCTCCTGGGTAGAAGTAATAATGTTTCCCGTTTATTTCATGCCATCCATTGGTGAGGACGGCTCCGTCCGGCCCTGCATAGTACCAGGTCACCGTCACCTTTGCCAGAGGATTTGCAGGTACGCTCTCTATCGAAAACCAGGTATTTTCATACCGGGATCCGTCTTCCTTGATATAATATTTTTCTCCTTCTGCACTCTGCCACCGTCCGGCTGCGAGGGCGGGGAAAGAGGACAGCAAAAGCATACCGGCAGCCAGAGGGACCAGTCGTCTTTTCCATGTTTTTGCTTCCAATCCGGACAGACACTCCGGTAAATTTAAAAAACGCTTTTTCATACTCGTATTTTCCTTCTCAGAATATTTTTTCCTTTTGCCTTCTCTATCTCAAAAGCAGCTTTCCCAGTTCACACATTTGCTGCTCCTTCTTTTCAAATTCATGTTTGTTTCAATATATTTTCATTTTTTATATTTATTTTCAGCCTGCCGGCCAGGCAGAAAGGCAGCACTGCCTTTCATCAAAACACTGCTGCCCTTCCCTTCCTGTCTCTTAGTTCTTGTATACGACTGTAAGCGGTCCTGCATAGTTAAGAGACACCGTTACCGTCTTTGTACCGGTGCTGACAGCTGTAGGTGCTACCAGCTCCCATTTCCCGGTACTGGGATTCTGTATCAGAATCTGAATATTGTTCAGTCCCTCTACCAGATTCGGCACATAGATGCTGAACTGGATCGGCTGACCGTCAGTGGATGCAGTTGTCTCCATGTTCTGAATTCTGACTAACGGGTTATACCCTGCCAGATCCGTGTCAGAAGGCAGAGACTGGATAGTGGAAAGTCCCGCATTCACCTGCGCAATCTGGTTGTCTGAAATCGAAGCCCCGAAGTTTTCCGTGAACGTCACGCCAACCCCGGCATTCGTATTACCAGACAGTACTCCGCTGCCACTGGAAGCCAGAGGCGTGCTGCCATCCTCGATGGTTGTGATTCCTGGGCCTCCCGGATTGTAGCTTCCGCCGCCAATCGGTCTGGGGCCTGAACTTGAACTGGATCCGCCGCCGATCGGCCTGGGATTTGTACTGGGACTTCCGGCCGCAAATGCCATGGTCATCACTGACAGTGACAGCGCTGCTGCCAGAATTCCGGCCTGATACCTGATTTTCATCGTAGCTCTCTCCTTTCTTTTTTATTTTTGCTCTGCAGGCGTCCGGCATCTCTGCCCTACGTTTCCCTGTAGAACAGCTCTATAATCATTTCCTCAAATGCCTCTCCGTCAGGGTAAAACTCGTCATAGACAAGTCCTTCAGTTCCCTCGCCGGGCACTGTGAAGAAGTGATCCCCACCAAACAGATTCTCTGTACCCATGGCTGCCAGACCTGCATCCAGATATGCATCCTTGTTTAGATCTGTAACCATGTACTCCTGCAGCGCGTCAAAGGTTTTTCCAAGAAACTGGCTGTCCTTCTGCTGCTCATTCCTGGCTTCCTCCATCCATCCCTTCGCGTAGGTCCTGTGGCGATCCATTCTTGAAATGGCGCTCTGGGAAACATTGATGTCTCTGTAGCGCACATAGGTCTCTGCCTGTTTTCCGTGAAGGGTAACGGTCTCACCATAGGGGAGGCTGGGATCTCTTCCCTCCATGCCAGGATCGTCAATGGTAACCGTAACTCCTCCCACCAGATCGTTCAGAACAGGAATGGCGCTCATATTGACGGAAACATATCCGTCTATCTCCACTCCTCCCAGCAGATTTTCCACTGCCTCTGTGAGAAGCTCACAGCTCTCCTGCTCTCCGTCTCCGTATCCGTAGGCCAGGTTCAGGTGCTGTACATCTGTTCCCAGATAATTTCCATTCAGATCAAACAGCCTGATCTCTGTCATGGTGTCTCTTGGAATGGTGAGAATATTCACCTCGTCTGTCGCCCGGTTCTGTATCAGAAGGGCCATCACGTCTGCCTGTCCCCCCGCACCGGAAACCTTCTGCTGCTCTACGGCCCCGCTTGTGTCAACTCCCACACAGAGAATCACGGTGTTCAGAGTATTCTGTCTGTATTCCTTTCCGTTATAAACTCTGACAGCCTCCCTGTCTCCTGTCTGGAAACCATTTTTCTCTCTTTCGCTTTTCCGCATTTCAGCCATCATCTCAGCTTCCTTTTTGGCCTGATAAGACTGAACCGAAAAGGTGACAAACCCTACCACCGCGGCAAACACGAAAATTCTCAGAATTGCCGCCAGCCATCTCTGCCTTTTTTTATTTGCTGTCATTCTGCCCCCCTGTGGAGAAGGACAACAAAGACTGTCTGAAAGAGGATCTTAATATCCAGCCAGACAGACCAGTTGTCTATGTACTCCAGATCCAGCCTCACCACAT
>OHQA01000335.1_pt1 | contig 33911 bp, 23 predicted proteins | sample 1577921 | NCBI WGS metagenome assembly OHQA01 (sample SAMEA3879570, study PRJEB24766) | human gut metagenome | biome: human-associated habitat; feature: feces | place: USA | collected 1985/1987 | reverse complement strand
GGTTCTACGAGGCCAGTTTCTCTTTCAAGGCACTGGCGGAATGCATGGGCATCTCGGCTATGGCAATATCACAGAAAGTATGTGCTATAGTGGAAGCGGTGCGCTCGCACAGGAGTTTTGCATGGAGGAGCCAGATGCTGGTAATCGAAGGAGCGGTATCCTGAACGGAAATCATTTATCACCATTATAAGAGGAAAAGACTATGGCACTTATTGTATACAACAAGGAGAATTCCCGTCCGCAGGAGGTTCTGTACAAGGGGAAGCGGACCATCAATCTGGACAGCAGGGGAACTGTCTATCTGTCAAAGATGATGTCAATCGAGCTGGGAGTCCTTGGCGGAGGCCGGGTAAGTTTCGCACATGATGATGATACGGGAGACTGGTATATCTGCCGTACCACCGATGATGACGGGTTCATCGTATGGAAGGACAAAAGGTGCGCGAGATTCTCCGCCGGATTCATTGTGCACAGGCTCATGCAGCAGGCGAAGGTGGAGCGGAAAAGCGTACAGTTCATGATGGCGAAGACCCCCATGGAGGTGGACGGAACGGTCTATTACAAGATACTGCTCTCGAATCCGATTTTGAGATAGGCTGTACATAAAAATGAATATACACAAAGGGGGATCTGGCGGGTCCATACCCGGCCGGATGCCCCTTTATTTTTGTCATATTCCATTGGCGGAACGAACCGGCTTCCATGTCTTTTCGTCTGTTACTCCCATCATTCCACGTGTCAGCGTGAGTTCCGTGTACCGGTACGGACCATTTCATCAAGTACATTATCTGGCGAGTTTACCGTTCCCGAAAGGTCAAAAAAGAGAATGGTCACACCCGCCCGTTAGGGGAAGTGCCGTTTCCAGTTCCTTGCCCGGAACACCGGCAAGGACAGGATACACCTTCTTGCCCGTCCGGTCGAACTGTCCGCACAACATACGCCGGAGATGCACGTTCCTTTCAATGTTTCCCACTTCCTTGTTCCGTATGGCACTGATGCTGTGCTGTGGATAATCACCACCACAAGTACGTTATATCCGTTCAGATAATTGAAATAGCTGGTAATCAGTATAGTAAACGTAGATTTTCCCATACTGCCTTTCCGGTTGCTTAAAGCGACAAATAAAGGCTCTCTCTTCATAGGCTTGAATTTAGAGTGTATAATTTTTTTCAGATCTGTCTGGATTTGATTTTCTGTTTCACTACATGACAATGCACCTGTTGGTATATGGCCACGATGCACTGCCCGACCTCTTGCATGAATACATTGCGTACCATATTGCACCAGGGTATTGCCGGTTGCCGGAGGGTGTTGCCATACAAGGTGCATTCATGTAATATGGAGTTCAATGTACCATGCACTGCATTGCACGGATGCAATGTATTCCGTTATGTGGGACTGCCATGCAGCATATATGGCATTGCGCATACGTGGATGATATTGCATTCGCATCATGCGCCACCTGTGGCAGACAAGCAATACACCTTACAGGACAATGTTTCAATGCATGCCCTCATGCACTGTGCCAAAAGTAACGGCTATTTTAGAAATTTCCGCCAACATTTCCCCTGCCTGACATCAGACGTCGTCAGATGTCATCAAATGTCATATCAAACACTGTTTACCAGTCGGTTATCACTGTCTGATTTTGCACAATCGGAATCAGACTATGGAAAGGAACTGACTTCACCGGACCACAGCACGCTGTGAACGTCGCGCGGCAATCCGACGAAGGAGGATTCTCTGTTCAAGCGAACAGAGCAAGTTGTGTTTCCGTCAGACAAAAACTGTTTTGTCAGACGGAAACCGCGCCCTTCAGGGAAGGGAGGAAACATTTGCTCCCAAGTCGCAATTTCGGAAGAAAAGAAGTACAAATCCCAAAATCAGACGGATGGAGAAGACGAATGTGACAAGAACGGACAGGAAGCCGAAGACGCTGAAAAAATCATTATCTTCCAGATTCTTTCCGGTTGAGACCTAAGAAATGAGTTCACCGAATCTAAAAACAGGGATTTGTCGAACTCCTTTATACACTCCGTGACCTTCAGAATTCCCCCAAAAACGTTATTTGCGCAGATTTGACACGCTGCGGGTATATACAAAATCGTTCAGCAGGAAGACGGAAGCCGTCAATCCGGTAGATAAGATGTGTGGACCATTGGCACACTTTAAACCTGCTTTCCTTTCCGTTTATTCGAAGTGTCCTTTAGGAATTGAAAATTGGGTGATGTGAGGAAATATGAGTATCACGATAGCCACACCATTTGTTGCTATTGCTTACCTGTGAACCTTGTTCAGACGAGATAACTCACCGTGGATGAACAATTCGTTTAAAAAGATTAACAATTTTGTATTTAAAATGATTGTGTGTGATTAAAAAGTTATATCTTTGCAGTTGAATGAGATACAATCTGTTCAGGACATTTTAGATTTAAGAAGAAGCGTTATGCTTATCTTGTAGACTGGAAACCTGAGAAATTTCAAAGTACGACAAGGATAGCATAGTGGCTCTCACGCCATAGCGTGGGCTGCTATATCCATATCTGTGGTAAAGGTTTTCTCAAGACCTCCAGTTTAAGACGTGGCATGCAGTTCCACGCTTGAACCGAAATATAAAACATACCACATTGATTATCAGCAATACATCAACTAAAACTTTATGAAATGATACCATAAAGTTCCCGTTGTTTTTTATTTTCCCAAAAGGCATATTTCTATAGCAGAATTTCGATTCTTTGTCGGTAAGTCAAAAAATAATAGAGTTACCGATAAGAAATGTGAGCATTATTAAAAGAAACGACCTTCATTAATGAACATTCCCAAACATGATTTTTCGTTCCTAACGAATAAATTACTTAGCAATTCACCGTTTATTTGAATCATTTTTATATCTTTGCATTTGAAAAATCATCAAAATTTCAAAGGTATAATGACGAATGAATATTCCATGGATGGCGCAACTCTTAGACAGCGTATAGAAGCTATGCCTGAAGATTGCATTTTGTTTCGCTCAGATTTCCCAGAATACCACACGGAATTTGTGGGGAGTGTTTTGTCTGAGTTGACAACTGAAGGCATGCTTGTTAAAATTGCACATGGAATATATGCCAAGCCAAGAAATAGTCGATTCGGTGTTGTGCTTCCTTCGGTTGATAAGGTAGTACAGGCAATTGCAGTTCGAGATAACGCTGAGGTGTTGCCATCAGGTATGACAGCTCTGAATGCATTAGGACTATCGACTCAAGTACCGATGAATTACACATACCTTACTACAGGAAGCGAACGAACAATAAACTTATCCAATAGAAAAGTAGTATTAAAACGAGGCGTACCAAAGAATTTCTGTTACGGTACTCGTCTCATCTCTTTACTTGTTCAGGCTCTGAAAGCTCTGAAAAAAGAGAATGTAGGAGAAATTGAATTGAATGTCATCCGACAATTGGTGTTAAAAGAAACTGACAAGGAGACCCTTGTTAAAGATGTAGATATGATGCCTGCGTGGATGAAACGAATTATAAAACCAATGCTAACCGCTTAAAATAGATTTATAATATGGGAAAACTGTGGTTAAATAATGAAATAGTAGACCGTTTGGCAATGTTACAGCAAACGGAAGCAGGACATCCTGGTGTTAATCAGGTAGCTATTGAAAAGGACTGGTGGGTGACTGTTACGCTGAAGGCATTATTCCAAACAGATTGCCGTGATTCTTTAATCTTCAAAGGCGGAACATCGTTGTCAAAAGGTTTTAATATCATAGAGCGTTTCTCTGAAGATATTGACTTGGCAATCAGCCATTCATTCTTTGGTATTGAGAAGACTGATAAAAGTCAGCGTGAGAAATTACGCAAAATATCACGAGCGTATATCCATGAGACTCTTTCTGCTCAATTAGATGCCAACTTGAAAGAAGTAGGAGTTTCTGGTTACACTATAGAAAATGTATCTCAGGTACAAGATAAAGAAGGGAAATGGCGACCGATAGATTCAGATAAAGATCCTACGGTAATTCTATTACACTATCCGTCAATTCTTGAGGATACGATAAATTATATTCCTCCACGTGTAAAGATTGAAATTAGTTGTCTTTCAATGGATGAACCTACGGAATTACGACAAATCCGTTCTCTAATAGGTGAAAGTTTTGATGGCGAAGATACCGATGCAGATAGTTTGGCCAGAACAGTGGTTCCTACTCGCACGTTCCTTGAGAAACTATTTCTTTTGGCAGAAGAGTTCCAAAAGGAAAAACCACGGAGCGTCCGAATGTCTCGCCATCTTTATGATTTGGCAAAACTGATGGATACAGAATATGGAGTAGAGGCCTTATCAAATAGAACACTATATGATGCCATTGTTGAGCATCGTAAGGCTTATTATGCATTGAAGTATGTCAACTATGATTTACATGCACCATCTACCATCAACTTTACCATACCGGAATCGGTTATTGGTGCATGGCAAGATGACTATACTGATATGAAACGCTTCTTCATTTATGGTGAATCTTTGGAGTTTGAAGCACTTATGCAGAAAATGAAAGAGTTGCAAGAAAGAGTGAAGATTTTGTAAACAGCCTAACCATCGAACAATTTTGTGCCAAATAGCTAAAAATATAAAAATCAAACTTGTTGATAAAATGCCTAACGCTGTCCAGAAGATGGAATTTGCATTGTTCTAGTCGGATGTTTGAAACGATAAAATCATAGACAGATAAACTAAAATAGTCATAATATAAAAATATTCAAATATGGATCAAGTAGCATTAAAAAGTATTGAAGACGCTGTTTTTCAGTTTGATATCAAAAGATATATTGACAATACCACAAAAACAGATGAGGAGATTAACGAGAAATACCTAAAGGGCGAAGTGCGTATTGTAACAGAACAAGCAAGATATCCATTGAGTACAATAAAAGATATGTTCAATGGAAAAGACTACATCCTAAATCCAGATTTCCAAAGAAGGCTTAGATGGGATCGTATTAAACAGTCTAAATTGATAGAGTCTTTTATTATAAATGTTCCTATTCCTCCAATTTTTTTGTATGAAAAGGATTATTCTGTATATGAAGTAATGGATGGACTTCAGCGAATCACCGCGATAAAAGAGTTTTATGAAGATAAATACGCATTGGAAGGTTTGGAAATATGGCCAGAACTTAATAGCAAAAAATATTCATCACTCCCAGAACAAGTACGCAAAGGTATTGACAGAAGATATATTTCATCAATTATTCTCTTAAAGGAAACGGCAAAAGATTCAGAAGCTGCCAAGGCTCTGAAACAATTAGTATTTTCGCGCATAAACAGTGGTGGAGCAAAATTAGAGGATCAAGAGTATAGAAACGCTTTATACCCAGGCCCATTCAATGACCTTACTATTGAATTGGCTCGAAATCAAACTTTTTGTGATATTTTTGACATTCCTTTACCAATAGAAACAGAAAATTTAAGTGAAGATATGATAAGTGCAGATTTAAGGGAAAATTCAAAATACAGAACTATGAAAGATGTTGAAACTGTATTAAGGTTTTTTGCTATGCTTAAAATAAATTTCTGGGAAAGTATAACTCTGTCTAAATATTTAGACTTATTCTTGGAACGTGCAAATAAGCTGCCAGAAGATGCTGTTGCATATTATAAAAATCTATTTGAGCGTACCATACAGTTAGCATATGATATATATGGCGATAAAACATTCTGTATGTGGAAAAAGAATAGTAAAGGAGATATATTTCGTTGGACCAAACGAGCAACGACTGTCTTATATGATCCCTTAATGGTCGTATTATCGGAGAATATTGATAAAAGTGAGCGCTTGGTTTCTTTGAAAGATGATATTGTCAATGGAACAAAGGAACTATTTGAAAAAAATGATGAGTTATTAAATGGCCGTAATACTTCATCCTCTAATGTAAAAGAACGTATACGAATATTTAGAGAATATTTTAATTCTTTATAAGGTTATGATGATCAGTGCTATTGCTATGTTACAAAAAAGATTGGATAGTATCAATACCCATATAAAAGTCTTAAAAAGAATAGAGAATATCACAAAACAACAAATTGAGAACGATGACTTTAAGTATATCCAATCCAAGCAAACAGATGAAAAAACATTTAACTATCAAGCAAATATAATATCATTATATGGAAGTTTAGAATTTTTTATTGAAGAGGTATTTAAAGAGTACATTGAACATTTGAGACATATTATACCACAATACAATTCATTGAATAAAAAAATAAAAGACAATTATTTTGACAATGTTGCGAAATTACATAGTAAGCTCCATTATGCTAAATTTTCACATATAACAGAATTGAAAATTGTGCAAAATTTGGAAAAAGTTATTGTACAAGATAATAATGAAATTTTAGCTGAACCTTTTTTGGGTAATGGGGGCAATTATAAGCATAGCATAATTTGTGAATTAATGAGTTCTGTTGGAATAGATAATGTTGATTGTAATATCATCCAATTAAGTCCTTTGTCTGATTTATTATTGGAGTTAACTCCTGATAAAGAGCAGCAACGAAAAATGGTTGCAATGCGTCTTGAAGAGTTGGTCAATAGACGTAATGAAGTAGCACATGGGGCAATATCTGATGATATTATTAATATTGATAGTTTTGAGGATATGCTTAAATTCATAACTGTTTATTGTGAATCTCTTAACAAGCTATTAGCGCATGAATTATTAGCATATAAGTGGGAACAAGTCCCATCAACAACTTATACTCCGAGTAATGTTTATGGCAATGCAATTGCAGAACTTAAAGTAAAGAATATTCACTTAAATATCGGCAAGAAATTATTAATCAAAAAACAAGACTATCCAGAGTATATTGAGACAGAAATAATAGGACTTCATATCAAAAATAATACGACAGGAGATATAGAAGAGAAGGATAGCATTGATATAAATGATGAAGAATATCTAATCTCCGTAAAGGTATCAGACAAATTAAAGATTAATAGGGAATTGAAATTTATTTAGATAATGATTAATACAGAGTAATAGCCTGCGGGATGCAGACTATTACTGTGCTTAGATGCTTTGTTCGATGATTTTTATTTCAGCATTGGTTAGTCCATATATACCATAAACGATAGTATCAATTTGTCGTTCTAACGATGATGTATCATGATTAGGATTAGTCTTTTTAAGAGCAATAATCTCATCAACTATTTTGACAATTGAATTTTGGATATCAGAAGAGGTCTTTTTAATCGGGATTTCTGACAAAGGCTTTTGATATAATTCCAATGTCTCGCCCTTACGTTTCCCTTTGTGATATAACCATATATAGTACAATTTTGAGTTAAGAAGCCCCAATATGTATTTTATATGGTAATCCTTATTAGGTTTTGTAATATAATATACATCGGCACTTGCGTACCAGTCGCATTCATTATAACCAAATGTATTGGTTTTACTCCTTTGTGGGCATACGATTTTAGCGCACGTAAAAATATGAGGATGCGCAGTTCCCCTTCTTAATTGATGCCAATACTCGGTCTTTTCATTGTTTATCTCTCGAATCCTTGTTAAAATAGGTTGATATATCGAAAGACAAGATTTTATAATTCCTTGTTCACTTAAAGGAGTGTCAGATGACGAAAATATCAACTTCTTGTTGGTTGCTTCATTAGTGCAATAACGGCTTATATCTGAATTTTTATAAAAGTCTTTATAGAATGGATAATTCTGAACTAATTGAATAGTATCGCTATCTCTAAAATAACTACAATCCAACACGAACACTCCGTCATCTTTGCGTATATCATTACATTGGATATAGTCAGCATCGGCATATTTCATATTGTGGTTGGTGATACTATCACAGCCTCCCATAATGCCAGCATTAACTTCTGCAATATTACCTAAAGTATTATTCCCTAACTGAATTTTATCCAGCAATGATGATAGCGGATTATCTCCACTACTATTTTGTAAACGAATATAATTCTCCTCTCCATCGTATAAATCTTCTTGTACAATATTGGCATAGGTAGTATCTTCATCTATATGGCTAATTATAGAAGTAAACATTAGGGGATTTAATGCACCCTTTTTGTGAACATCTATAACTTGGCATTTACAATCATCTTTCCCTTTAGAGAAGGAACTAATCATATTATGCTGTCCGGGAGCATTCTCAAAAAGACGCAGTTCTCCAAGATTAAACAAGGTTTTGATGTTCATTCTATCTTTAATATCTGCTCGAAGTCTTCTTGCTCCTAATGCTGTTGGATAATAGTTCGTTGTAATAAATGTTGCTACACCGTGTGGAGATAACATATTGAATGGAAGACATTGCCAAATTGCAGGCCGATGTGGAGAAGGCACAAGAGGGCAGGAACACCATCCTCTCGTGGTTCGGCAAAGGCGACCTTGCCAAAGCGAAAAAGGAACTCTCGGACAAGGACGAAGAGATTGCCGGACTCAACAAGCGGCTCAAGGAACTTCAGGCAGAAAAGGCGCGGTTGCAAGAGCGGCACAAGCTGGAAATCGGGAAACTGCGGGACGGTTATCAGAAAGAGATAGAGGCAGCCATCCGCAAGGTGGAAGCTGCCGAGCGGCAGTCAAAGGAGAAAGATACCGTCATAGAAAGGCAACAGAAACAGATAGACTTGCTTGACCGTAAGGCAAACCCTCATCGTTACAGTCTCTCATCCGGAGCCGAGCTTGTACGCATCAGTGTGCCCAACCACCGAAATCCGTCGCTTCATATCTGGACACGTGTCGGAGAAGAACTCTATGAGGACACCAAGTTCCAGATAGACTATGATGTGGCCCAAAAGCATTTCAACGGGCAGATTACGGACGAGGAATTTGTCAATGCCGTATTTGAGTCGCAGGAGCAAGTAAATGGGAAGCAGGCCGAGCTGTTGGGTGCGGTTTTCGCCCTTACCATTGGCAGTCCGGCACAGACTCATGTCGGTACTGGTTCTGGCGGCTCATCCTCTAACCTCCCGTGGGGTGAACAGAAAAACAAACGTACGAATAAAAGATAAGACTATCAGAATATCATGGTAAGAGACAAGCACGATTTTCGGAAAAGATAAAATCTAATGGACGCTATATTCGTGTTAAAAGACATAAAGTGCAATTTTGAAAGAAACAGTTGTGTTAGTACAAAATAATTTTTGTACCTTCGTGTCCAAAATATGACAATTCACATTAAGGAAATATGGAAGGTAAAAGAAATAAAATTAGTATAGAACAAGCAAATCCATTTACGGGATTTGACAATGTTGTTAATTCAATTAGCGATATAAAAACCATCTGTACTAATATTGAATTCAAATCTGAAGCTGGACTTATTGTCTCCCTTCCTAACAATGAAACAAGTTTATTGGCTGATTCCACTCCAGAAGAGCTTCTTAAATTTGATACTGGCTCTTCAATTGATGTTCATTATGATCCTGACGGAATAGTATGCAAAGACAACGGTCAATACGACATATACAAGAATATTATTTCAAAAACAAATAGTGGAAATATCTATAGTGCCCAAATCATTGACAAGTTAAAACATGGACTTCTAGTTACTATTAATGGATTACAGTGTTTTTTACCAGAAGGACAAATTGGGTTAGAAAAAGGGAATTATTCCCAAACCTATATCAATACGATTGATGTCAAACTTATCAGTATAAAACTTAAAGAAAAAGAAGGAAATAGATTTCTTCCTATTGTTTCGCATAAAATTATTGAAGATGAAAAGAATGCAATTGAAGCACAGGATAAACTGCGAAACATAAAAATTGGCTCCATTATTCAAGGAACTGTGAAAAATATTACAAGCTATGGAGCATTTGTAACTCTTTTTCCTACTATCGAAGGTCTTATTCATATAACAGACCTATCCTGGAAAAGAGTATCGGATCCTTCTGAAATTCTATCTATTGGACAAAATATAAATGTTATTATCTTTGACATAAAGCAAATGAACGATGGCAAAACCCAAATCAGTCTCGGCTTGAAGCAATTAACACAGAGACCATGGGAGTTACTTGATAAAAATTCCAAGAAAGGAGACGTAGTTTCTGGCTCAATATGTAACATCACCGATTATGGTATTTTCATAATGCTTTCTTCTGGGGTACAAGGACTAGTTCACAGAACAGAACTATCATGGAATCCCAAAATCACATCCAAAGACTTTCATAAAGGACAAATTGTAACCGCCAAAATCATCAATATAGATTGGGAAAAAGAAAAGCTTCTGTTAAGTATCAAACAGATGCAGGCTGACCCATGGGAAGATATTGAGGGTAAAATCGCTGTAGGTGATGTCGTAAGAACAACAATTTCTAACTTTACGAATTGGGGAATATTCGTGACAATTGTCAATGGTATTGAAGGGTTAATTCATTTATCCGAACTTTCTTGGACTGAAAAGATTAAAAAGCCCCAAGATCACTATACATTAGGAGAAGAACTGAAAGCTATAATAATCTCAATAGACAAGAATAAAAAAAAGATTGAGTTAAGCCACAAACAAATTCAGCCAAATCCTTGGCAAAAATACTCCGTTGGCCAGCATGTAAATGCAATCATTCTTGAGATTGAGAAACATGGTATTCAGTTAAAGTTAGAAGATGATAATTTACCAGCAATTATACCTGCAAGATTGGTGTATAGGGATTATAACTTTGAAGAAAATAGCAAATTAGAATGCATTATACAAGAGATTGACGAAAACAAAAGAAGAATAATCTTAGCAATTGCATAAAATGGGATTCGATACAAATCTACAGAAAGAGATATGGTTAAAGCATATTGAGGTGCAGGAGCGAGTTCTTCAACTAAACTCAGTACCTATTGCTGTCGAGCCAGAAACCATACTGATATCCGGACAACGGTTAAAGCTTAGAGTGTGTCAAACAGATGAGCTAGATACCAAAATAGACAGAGTAAAATCTTTCTTTGGTGTCAGTGACGATGCCATTGACAACAACAATGATACCATCGTCTGTGATGCACGCTTTAATCCTGACCCATATGATATCTCTCAATTAGCGGAAGATTGCCAGAAGCACTATATCCAACTATCAAGAAACCCAATTATTGAGGGAGTTATTCGCTCGCAGAAATCAACTTTTACAAAATGCGTCAAAATATTAAAAAAACACGGAGACAAATATGCTGTTGATAGCAACAGACGACTCCAGGTCACTGTGGATACTCTTCGAAAACTGGATAATGATGCCGATTTTCCTTGTGACATTCTTCCAAAGATCGCCAGTGGAATATTCAGCATCTCACCAACGCCTGCTTATTTCATTCGTAAGTGGTTGTCCATTGAATGCCACCATCTTCTCAAATACGAGAATGTCAAGATTGAAGGTGTCGAGGAACGTAGATTAAGACGAGTATTGACTATACATGATAATTATTTCAGTGAATCAGCATTACAGAGGCTCAATGAACTTTGGGGATTAAGATTATTCTCTTTTGATGTAATAATCGAGGTTTCAAAAGACATCATGAAGAACTACGATTTTAAGAAATCGTTATACGACTTCCCTGAGTCAAAGAACGGAATCTTTCATTATCACTTCAATGCCAAGTCCAATGACAACAGTGGAAATCTGTCCATAATCAAAAGGAAATGGCAGGTAGATTTACTGAGAGATATATGCACTTCTGAGTTCGGAGAAAACAACTACCAATTTCATGTAGATTACAACTATCTATATGATTCTAAGTTATATCATCAAAATATTGATGGCATAAATCTTTATGATTTCTTCCAAGATTTAAAAGACAATATTTCAGAAGAAGGTATTTCCATCAGTGAATCAAAGCAGTCAATTGGCGTAAATTTTGACTGGAGGATTACTACCCCTGAGCAACTACGTATTGAACTAAGCAATAAATATGATGACTTAGAGATGTCAATTTTTGCCGACCATAGATGCAATGTAGAAATAAATGACAAGAATGCAGAATGGGGAAAGATAGAAATGTTTCTAAAGGAAAATTTCTCATCTTTAAAGACTTACATAAGTCCAAAAGATGGGTCAATGCACTTTGTTCAAGAGTATCGCACACAAGAACAAGCGTCTCAATTCCATATTTCGTTATCATCATCATTAAATCAATTAAGAGAGTTGGGCTGCGAATTTGAAATACATCAAAATCCTGTAGGAAAGAAAAAATACCTGTTGCATATTGATCGGAATAAAATTGCCGAAAACAAAGAAAATGTGGTAAATACTCTTCGTGGAGCAGAATTCACAGTAAATGATCATTCTATAGGCAAATTGTTTAAAGTCATTTTTCCTGAACTATTATTCGATATTTCTTCTGCAGACTATAATTTTAGTGAAAAAGGAGCTCTTTCATTCAGCCATATTACTCCGAACCTAGAAGGGGATCTGGAAAAAATCAAACGACTGAAAGACGCTTTCGATAACATTTCAACAGGAAAAGGCGTTAAGAATTCCAACATCAGCCAATTCATCTTTGATGCGACAAAAGCAGCTCCGACCGAAGATATCGAATTCTACACTAACGAATCGAGCAACTTTTACAAAGATATCAAACGTAATTTGCTAAACAAGCACATTAATCCTTCTCAGCTAGATGCAATCATCAAATGTTTGAAGGCTAACGACATTGCTCTGATCCAAGGCCCTCCGGGTACTGGTAAATCAACTGCAATCGCAGAACTTATTTGGCAACTTATAAGATTAAATCCTCAAGAAAGGATTCTTCTGACCTCCGAAACTAATCTTGCTGTTGATAATGCGATTGATAGAACAGTCAACGGTACACATAACCTTGTAAAACCTATACGCTTCGGCTCTGATGACAGACTAGCTATAGAAGGGAGACAATTTTCTATTAACGCAATGGAACAATGGGTAGAAACTGGCAAATTCGATTATATCGAAGACCAAGACGAACATATAGAGGATGATGAAGTTCAAACTAAATCTGGAAAGTTAATTCTTGTGAAGTGGCTGGACAATATTAGAAAACGCATTGACTATGACAATATGGACTCTATATCTGCTACTTTATGGGAACATATTCTTGAGAATCCTGACAAGCATATGAGACAACTCATCTTTGATCAATATAAAACTCATTGTAACGTTGTAGGTGCCACTTGTAGTTCTATTGGTGAAAAAAATACTAAGAACAGACCTACAAAGTTCTTCATGAACTATTGTTCTGTATTCGGAGAAGTCAAGACAAAGACAATTAATAAAAAAGGTAGTAATATCACAGATGAAGAAATAAAGATCACAACTTACAATTGTAAGGATGGAATCTCTTTCACAACAGTCATCCAGGATGAGTCCAGTAAGGCCACTCCTGCAGAATTAGCCCTGCCTCTTGTATATGGAAAGAAAAATATTGTAATTGGCGACCATCGACAATTGCCGCCTATGCTTGACAAAGACGAATTCAAGAATACCTTGGATTTTCTTTTAGATAACGCTTCTGGAGAATCTGAATTGCGTCAGTTGAAAAAATTAAAGTCATATGTTATAAAAAATTTCGACGAAATGGAAATATCACATTTCCAGAGAATCTATGAAAATATCGATCCAAGTCTAAAAGGAAAATTTACTCACCAATATAGAATGCATCCTGATATTAATGAGGTTATCAAGCAATTCTATGAAAACAAAGAAAACCCCGAATCAAAAGATGGACTTGTCTGTGGATTAATAGATCCTGTGGATTTAGGAGTCAATGATACCAATATGTCAAATCCATTTTCAAGATATCATGGTATTCAGATTGATGATTTCATCTGCGGAGAGTCATTATCACCAGAAAATCATGTTGTTTGGATTGATGTCAATTCCCCTGAAATGATAGAAGGAACATCAAGAGTCAACGAAGGAGAAGTAAAGGTGATATCACATATTCTTGAAAAAATGTCATTATCAGACTCTTTCAAAGAATACTGCAACAAATGGACTGATGAAGACAACAAAGAGATTGGAATTATCAGTTTCTATAGCAAGCAAAAGAACCGAATCAGGAAGATGAGCAGATCATTTAATAATCTTCCTATGAAGATTGATGTAGTAGACAGGTTTCAGGGTATGGAAAGAAACATTATCATCGTGTCTATGGTTCGAAGCAATACAATCTCTGATTCGCAGCAAGAGCCGGATTTCACCGAATATGAGTTAGGATATCCAGAACAGACCGATTTGGGATTTGCACAATCTCCAAACAGACTAAATGTTGCACTATCCAGAGCAAAAAGACTGCTAATTATCATTGGAAACAGTGAATTATTCAGGCAGAAAGATATCTATGACAATGTATACAAAATCATAGCTGCTAACCCTAATGGTAAGATCATTAAATGCAATCCTTATGAAGACCTTCGCAAATAAGATTTCAGTAAGCGGTTGAACAACTCCATCTTGCGTATTTGATTTTAGTGTAGTTTGTTTACGCACTACCTTAATGGTGGTCAGATATGATTATTACTGCTCATGTTTGGTTGTCGTATCTCAGAAGTGAGATTGTCGTGGATTGTCCATGGATTTTCCGTGGACTTTCCATGGACTGTCTATGGATTTGTCTCATGCTAATGTCCACTTGTCCGGAAGCAACTCCCGGAGATTCCTGCTCGATTTGGGTTCGAGGTAATATGGCAGTTTTGTGATGACATGGTTCAACCATTCGCGCGGATTGACTCCACACTCCTTGCAGGAGCTGAGCAACGAACAGATGACAGCTGTATTTTTAGCCGCCTCCTGATTCCCACAGAACAGCATGTTTTTTCTGGTCAGAACGATAGGTCTCAGTGCGTTTTCCGCCCCGTTGTTGTCAATAAAGATTCTTCCATCATACAGATAGTGTCTCATTCTTGGCATGAGAGGATAAGTATAGGCTATGGCCTTTCCCATAAGACTGCGTTTAAGTACTTTGGGGTATGTGTTCTGAAGCCAGAGCTCAAAGGCGTCAAGCAGTGGTCCGGCCAGACGCTGCCGCAGTGCCGCACGTTCCTCATAGGAGAGTTGCCGCTCATCAGCCATATGCTCCACATTATACAGGTCTTGTATAAATTTAAGTCCCTGCATGGCATATTCCCGGTTTTCTTCCTTTCCTGACTCCAGATGCCTGCGTATGTGTGCGAGACAAGCACACAGATGCACATCCTCCTTCTCTTCAAAAATGTCATAAGCGGAGTAACCGTCACATTGAAGGTATCCCTTGAACGGCTTCAGGAGTTCGACCGCCACTTTCTGCGCACGTGAACCGTCGTCATAATGGAAGAAGAGCAGGCGCGGCATAGCCGCTCGGACCATCCAGATGTACTCCTTCGCCGCCTTGTGCCTGTCATGGTCTATAACCGGAAGCGTGGTCTCGTCAACCTGTATATAATCGGAGGAGAGTACTACCTTCTTGAGTTCCAGATAAAGCGGTTCCAGAAGTTCGCAGACGGGTTTGAACCAACCTCCCAATGTCTTTCGTGACAGCTTCACCCCCAGATGTTCCAGCTGTTTCACTTGTCGGTAGAACGGGACATGGTATTCGTATTTCTGTAAGAGGACCTCAGCGAGCATGGAAGCCCCGGGCATGCCTTTATATATGGGCATCAGTGGCATGGGAGCGGTTATAACAGTTTTCCTGCCGTTCTCAATGGCTTCCGTGTCATCCTTGAGGGCATACGTGGGACGTACCGTGTCTTTCACATAGAGATATCCCGGCTTCATCTCAAGAGTTCTGGTGTGTTCCTCGTCTATCTTGACGTATTTATCGGGATCAAGGCCTTCGGGTTCGATGACGACGGTAACCACAGGCAGGTCATCCATCACCACCCGGTTACGGCGGGATGTTTTTCCGGCGATCTGGACTTTCGGGACGGTAATCTGCGCCGCCGCCCTGTTGCGGGCTTCTTCGATTTCCGCCTCGACCTGTTCCAGATCGCCGTATTCAAAAGGGAGCATGGGGTCCCCCTTAATGGGTTTACATTTCTCACTCATCTTTCCGAACACTTTCCTTTTCAGCCATGCCAGTGAAGCGTTCAGATCAACTATCGTACTCCGGAGTTCCTCGATTGTTTGGGCTTGCGAGACAATCGTCTCATTCTGCTTGCGGTTGGTCGCCGCCATCACAGAAAGTTGCTCCTTCAAGGACTGTATCATTTGCACTAATGTGTCTTCCCTTGTCATTTCCTGATTTATTTGTGATATAAAGATAAGGAAAAAAATCGGGATAGGCAAGTTTGCAAAAGGTTTATTTTCAGTGTCTTTTAAGGCATCACCACCTCTTTCTCAGATCCCGCAGACGCCTCTGACGTTTTTTCTTGTCCTCACTTATTCCTTCGACCATCATCACCAGATCGCTCCACGTCATGGGATAGGATTTTGTGTCGGGATCATAATCAGGCAGTTTAAAAGTACCCTCTTCAAGAAGCTTCTCATACAGAACCAAGCCGCCGGTTTCCGCGTGAAGCAATTTGAGACGGTTTTTCGCACGATTCACGAACAGATAGACATCGCCGCTTCTTACATCACCACCCATCTTGTCATGGACAAGACCGCTGAGACTGAAAATCCTTTTGCGCATGTCTGTATAGCCGCCGCACAGGAAGTAGCGCATGTTATCATTTAGGCAGAACATTGGCATTGTATATTTTAGAGATAAAACTCAGGGCAGCCTTGCAACCGGACTGACCTTTAAATTTCAATTTCATCCCGTTGGGAAGTTCAAGGGAGATCTCTGAGTTATCTACAACCTTGCACGGTTGTCTCATCGGCCGGTAAGGTTCCGTAGCGGGAGGAGACATAGGGGCGGAATGGGAAGCCGGTAAAGCCTGTCGGTCCTCTATGATAATGGGACTGAAACCTACCATATCCTCCATGGGGGAACAGGCAAGCTCTTCATCTGTGATTTTGAAACGCAACTTCCATTCGTAAAACTTGGAGCGATGGAAACCCTCATTGTGACAAAAATCTGTTATACTCAAATTGCTGGCCTTCTGACGGCGAAGAATCCTGATAAATTCCTCACGCGTCATGTACTTCTTCTTTTGTATCATAATTATGAACTGATTTATTAGGATACAAAAGTAGGAAGCCTAAAGGCTTAGAAAAAGATGGATTTGTTCAGACGCTTACAGATTTCAGAGTCACAACTAATATACAAATCTCAGTTATCGGATTCTGCTCTAAGAGCATGGCCTTTGAAAAAGACTTTGTGCAAAATATATTTGTATGAGGATAAACCATGCTCTGACATTGATAAAATAATCTGTTCAACCCTATACTATCATGGTGGTAAACTGGCCGCAGATGATTTGGCAACAATCCTCGGATTCAATGTGAAAGACAATGATGAGTCCGATCCGAAGAGGTATAAGGACGATGCAGAGATATGTATCTTCAATAAGTTGCTTGAACCATTAATCGAAGACGAACTTATCAGCAAAGAGAATAATAAGATTGTCTTGACTTCTTTGGGTGATTTCTCAGTAAGGGAGGGCAAGAAACGACTATTCTATGAGGCTGAATGCAGATATTTTGAGAACTTTAGCTTGATAAACAACGATGAAGCTCCTTTCCCTTTCAGAGATGAACTTTCTGTTACAACTACAATAAATAATAAGAAAAAAATATCTTACTATAAATATCTACAATCCGATGATGTTGATCCTCAAATAAAGGAGGATGATAAGGCATTAGTGGATTCACTTCTTGAACAGATGCCACTGAATACAAAAGTATTCAGTGCATCATTAGTATGCAATAACTTCCAGATTGAGAGTGAAGGGATTGATGTTTCCATATATAACGAAAACGGAGAGGATTTCGCTGTTGTGTTTTTTAAGGACGGTTCTGTCAGTGAATACGTTTCGCGACTACTCAACAATGATGTAAATAGCAAAATCAAGAACATCAAAGTTGAATGGGGATACTATCTTAAACTACTTCATGATCCCGAGGCATCTTTGGACTATAATAGTCTAAAATCCTTTGAAGACATCATTGAATGGGGAAAGATTGTCAAAGATGGCAGATATTGCTGGAATGATCATGATTTGTTTGACATGCTTTCCAATAACATCGATGCAAACATTTGGCAGGATATTTCATCTATTTGTCCAATAGAAGATATAAAAATCTATGTAATGATATCTTCTGAAAACTGGGATTGGAATATCTTGTCCGCAAGAATTGATGGATCATTCATAGTAGAGAATTCATCAAATTATCCATGGAATTTTGATGTTGTAGTACACAATACCAATGTTACCAAAGAAGATATTGAGAAACTTTTGGTTGATCCAAATCTCACATCAGTACAGTGGCTTTGGAAGGAAATCATGCCATTACTGTCAAATAATTTTGTAATCAAACACATAGATAATGTTTCTTTCGATCTATCAATACTAACTGAATCAGAACCAGATCTTGTTAAATCATTGATTTTGCAATATCCAGACAAGGCCTGGAACTGGGAATACATATCTCTCAAATACGATCTTGACTATATATTAAGCAACATCAATCTTCTTTCAAAGAGATTGAACATGCGTACTTTAACTATCCGAGCATTGAGTTCGGAAGAGTTTGCACACCAATATTGTCAATCACAAAGTTTCAAAGACGAGCTGAAGAATAATATCGAAACGTCCCTTTCTTCTTTTAATGTCAATTCATCTAACCTTATCTGGAGTAATGAAATCATTGATATGCTTGAAGAAATCGGAGTGTTATCTTGGTGTGTGCCTATCATTGGAGGCTTTGAATCAAATCCATACATAATCTGGGATAACGAATTCTTCAAAAAATATTCTGTTAAAATCACTAGCGCAACAGGCTATTCATGCGTCACATCCCGAATAACAGACTTCGAAATTGTCAACGAACATTCGGAATTTCCATGGGACTGGAAATTGATTTCTTCAAAATCTAACTGGATTGGAGTAACTGATTTTGTTGCCAAACATATAGCGCAGTTGGATCTCAAGATTGCGTTTAGCTTGTTATCTAGTGACACTTTTTGTTCATTGTTTGAATGCCCAGAGATGCAAGATTTCTTGTCGTCACATCCAGACATTAAGCATAGAGCCACAGAACTTGCAACCATACAACTTGTAAAGAATCACATCGACTTTGACTGGGACTGGAATTTACTTACAGTTAAAACGATTGATTCTCTGAAGATTGATAAATTAAGTGATGAGCGATGGGTGAATAAGTGGGACTGGCATTATTTGTCAGAGAACCTTGCTATTGACAATATTTCAGAATATCTTTTTCAGTATCAAGATTATTGGAACTGGACTATTCTGACCCGTAGACTCAACAAAAATACAATCTTAGCAAATCTTGCAGATTTTGCGGACAAATGGGATTGGGTATCATTGGTTGATTCCATCTTCACAAAAGAAGATTTAAGCATTAATGGATATTTGCCAACCATTGCTACGATAATTAGTATTCAGGATGAAAAATCAAAGACAGTTCTTTGGGAAAAAATTACGAGGAGGTTTACCCTCGATGAACTATATAGTCAAATACATCAGACTGTAATACTTGCAGACTATTCACTATTATTTCAGTGGGATCTCAAGTATGTGTATGACCATAAAGATTTTTATCTCAACGAGTACATTAACCAATATCCTGATGATGTCAATTGGGAACTCCTATCAAAGTCAAAATCTGTAGAAAGACTATTCTTTTACGACAAAAGCATACTCAGTTTTAAGATGTGGTTAGAGATGGTTAAATCTCTTTTACACAATAATGATTACGATTGGGATTTCTATGCTTTGTCACAGAATGATGCAATTAATTGGCATCCTGCAATTTTGAAGATTCGAAAAAAACAGTGGGACTGGCAGTATTTGTCACAGAAGAGCAAATGTTTTTCTAGCACTTCTACCACATTTGATCAATTTAAGCTGTCCAATAACATAAGGATGTTCAAGGATGTTATTGATTTCAGCCTATTATCTGGAAGATCAGATATTGTTTTTGATGACAATTTACTCAATAGTTTTATCAACGAAGAATGGGATTGGAAAGCAATCTCTGAATCAAACAAGTTAGCTGTTAGCAATACGTTCTTGATTAAAAACCAAGACAAACAATGGGATTGGGAAAGCCTCTCAAAGAGCAAATGCCTCACAATAAACAAAGAATTATTAGAGAACACAAAACAGCGAGCTTGGGATTGGATTAGATTGTCTTCCAACAATAGCTTACAACTGTCATTGAAAGAACTTCTCTCTCTCGATATTGCTAATTGGGATTGGGCTGCACTAAGTGGTAGGGAAGATATTCCTTTTGACAATGAGAGCATATTGTCCACATTGGATAAATCATATACCACGTGGGATTGGGGTGCATTGTCCACAAGAACAGACCTGCAATATAATGAGGATTTTATATTAAAAATTTGGCAAAAACCTATGGATTGGATAAGTGTCTCAAGAATGAGCTCGTTCATCCCATCAATCAATGTATTATCCAAAATATCTAATTTTGATTTAGATTGGGATGCCATTTCACAGAACAACTTCCTTTCCAAGGAGGTACTATATCAATATAGAGACAAGCTTAATTGGAAATATGTTAGTCAATCCGAAACATTCCAAAAACTTGGAATTGAATTCTTCCGTAAATATAGAACTTATTTAGATTGGTCTATTATATCGAATTCAACATATTTTTCTTTATCGATTGAGAACTTGAGTGAATTTAAGGACAGCGTTGACTGGGGAATAATCAACCAACGAAAAGATCTCAATTACTCCAACATTCTTCTTGACAATTTTGCAGATTATATCAATTGGTCTGAGGCATCGAAAGCAAACACTATTGACTTCTCTATTGATTTTGTCAAGAAGCACATTGATAGATGGGATTGGTCGGCCTTATTCAATAATCCTCTGATCATTGAAGATGCCGACAAATATAAGTCTACCTTCAAGGATAAATTGAACGGAATTAAATTTATTGAACGTTTTCCTGATTCAAATCCTAAAGTATACCACTTCGCTCACTTATTCAATGCGGTGAGTATTATCAAGACTAGAAAGATTTTAAGTAGAATCAGAGGTAAAGGGTTATTCGAGAATTCTGCAGGAAGCAATGTTCATAGAAGGGATACAGCACACCATTATGCCAGATTCTATTATCGTCCACAAACTCCAACTCAATATTATAACGAGGCTTTAGGAGAAGACTCGCATTCTTCTAGAGAGAGATGGGCATTCGGTGGCTATGACTATCGAGGGCGAAAGATTTGGAATTCATATATCGAATGTCCAACAACAAAATATTGGCGTGCACAAAGACTTGGCTCCCCAAAATGTCCAATGCCTGTATTTTTTGAATTTGATTTGCGGGAAATATTAAATCATTGTCTTAATAAATGCTACTATAGCACAGGAAACATGCAAGGTGACAACAGCCAAGTTATCTCCATTGCAGATAATCCAAACCGACTCAACACCTCGCATCTTTACTCAACCATTGAGGATGACCTTGATACTTACAAGGCGTATTCCCAACAAGAGTTTCTTGTTGGGAACGAGTTGGATTTCTCATGTCTAAAAAATTTCAAAATTATCTGCTACAATGATGAACAAGCAAAGTTGTTAAAGATGCAATTAGGCGATGATCCGATTTGTAATCATATCACAACAGATACATGGACAAGTTCTGGCATCAGTATCTTTCACAGAACTAATAGAACAATATCAATTGATGAAGCTAATGAAACTCTTTGTTTCTCTACCGATTACAGAGATCCAAGTTCTATTGTAATCGAATGCGGAAACATTGATGGTCTTGAAATTGTTGATAAGTCACATATTATCAACATCTCAAATGGTAAGATTCAGGCATATCCTTCAATCAGTATTATTAAACCATCCATTCCAATCACAGTCAGATTTATGGATTTACAAAAATATGATAACAACTCATGGGTAATATATTCAAATGAAAAGAATATCTCTGGCTCTGTGACTTCATATTCAATAATCACAGATAAATTAATAAGACAATTTGAAATAGAAACTTCACAGCTTCATATTACTCTGACAAAGTCGTTGTTTAAGAGTCATATGATAAACTCTTATCATGGTATTGGGCACACTGTGAGAGTTATGTGGAACGCTTTTTTAATAGCATCCATAGACAAGACTGTAAGCAATTCGATGCTTCCTTCTGTTTTATATGCTTCTTTGATTCACGATTTAGGGAAAAATAGTGATACAGAAGGAGAAATACATGGCGAGAATTCTGCGATTCTTTATAAATCAAAAATAGAACAGCTATGTAGCCAAGAAGATGCTATGTTCATCCTAGAAGCTGTAAAATATCACTCTATAGATGACAGCAAAACTCCATCGGCAGTTCAGCGCAACAAAATATGGGAGATTCTAAAAGATGCAGATGCCTTGGACCGTAGCAGACTACCAGGAAGAGGATGCAATCCTGCATTTTTGAGAAATAAATTGTTTTCTTCTAAAGATGGCAAAGAGATTCTTTTGATTGCCAAAGAACTTCCTTCGCTTTCTTGTGATTGCTCTTGGGAATATCCGTTTGTTGATATTGTTTATGTTTTAAAACAATTTGTAAATAATAAAAATAAAGATTGTTGTCCAACGATTGATATCAATCACCTTGATGAGGTGTGGAGATTGATTTTAATGGAAAATATTCTTCTTTCCAGATTGTTGAATAAAGAAGAACGAATTAATATGCTATATGGATATGCGGAAACTCTTGGTGACACTTTGTCTCATAAACTTAATATTGAGAAAACTACAACAGATTCAATGAGTAAAAAATTGAATGACCTCGAAATAGCATATATAGCACTAGATAAATATGTAAAAAGTAATCCGTTAACAGACGATTCGTTTATTAAAGGACTTGAAGAATTGGAAATTTTATATATTGAAAAGGATGTTAATAATTTAAATCCTTTGTCTTTATGTAAGAATCTGAAATTTCTAATCCTTGATGGCTATTGGATTGATAAATATCACTTTTCAGATTTCTCACCATTAAAGGATCTCGGAGAAATTTATATATGGCATAATAGTGGAGACACCCACATTCGCTATAAACTTAATAGCTATACAAATATAGATAACTTCTCAAATATTAATTATAGTGAGAACTCGGACGATCCATGGGGAGATTACTACGATAAAATTAGATTATATTCTAATAATAAATAATATATGGCATACAAAGAAGTTTCCGGCAATATTTTCAACACGAAAGCAATGGCTGTAGTAAATACAGTCAATTGTGTTGGAGCTATGGGCAAAGGTATCGCACTTGATTTTAAGTTAAGATTTCCAGAAATGTTTAAAGAGTATCAGCGTATTTGTTTTCAACATCTTCTCAAACCAGGACAAATACTCCCGTATAAAAAATCAAGTCCAATCATTTTGAACTTTGCAATCAAGGATGATTGGAAAGAGCCCTCAAAAATAGAATGGATAGAGGAAACCCTCAAAAAGTTTGTTGACAACTATAAGAAATTAGGTATAACATCCGTTGCATTTCCATGGATGGGGGCAATGAATGGTGGATTGCCGATAGAAGTTATCAAAGAATTAACCAGAAAATACCTCTCTAGTTTAGATGATATTGACATTGAGGTTTATGATTTTGATCCTAATGTTCCGTGCGAACTTTATAGAAGTCTTCAAGAAATTGTATTTTCCGAAAAATTTAAGCTTAGTGAATTGGAAGTTTTATCTAATATAAAGTCTAGATATTGGATTAAAATCATTGATGCAGTTAATGATCCAAATACAAAAAGTATCAATAATCTATGTCATTATATAGTGAATGGCAAAAGAATTATTGGAAAGACTAATATTGAAAGGCTCTTTGTTTTCTTAACAAAGTATAAAAACGAGAAATTGCCAATAATTAAAGATTTGTTTTAAATGATACAGTCTGATTTACAACGATACCTACAACGTGAATATCCACAGGAAAATGCTCATTGCGAATGGAAGGAATTTAAGAATTTGAAGAACTCATTCTGTGGGGATGAGAAAGACGATGTGATTTCCTACGTGTCGGCTATTGCCAATATGGAAGGTGGACACTTGGTGATTGGTGTGCATGACAAAACATTAGAGATTGTTGGCACAAACACGTATAACTATGATAGGCAAAAGGCGATATTGCGACTGACAGAAAGATGCGTAAATCTTTCAACAGAAGGTCTAGATATAGATGAGTTTATCACAGATGACACCAACCGTAAAGTATGGGTTATCCATATTCCTAAACATCTACCTAAGCGACCTGTGTTTGCCTATAATAAGGCGTGGCAGCGAATAGAGGATTCTCTCGTAGAAATGACTACTGAACGCATGAGCGCAATTCTTGATGAACCGATTTTCAGCGAAACGGATTGGTCGGCACAAATTGTAGCCGATGCGACGATTAACGACCTTGATGAAGTTGCCATAGCCAAAGCTCGTATGATGTTCAAGAAAGTACACAGCAGAATATCTGAAGCCGAGGTAAATGCATGGTCTGCGGAAACATTCTTGAGAAAGTGCGGCATAATGAAAAACGGAGGAATCACTCGTGCAGCAATCATTCTTCTTGGTAAATATGAAGCTGCTTTCAAGTTGCGTCCAGCTGTTGCACAAGTGACTTGGACAAGGCGAGATGAAAAACAGGATGTTGTGGATTACGAACACTTCACCGTGCCATTTATATTAACCGTAGATGAGATTTTATCAAAGATTGAAAATCTGACAATGCGTGAAATGCCGGGAGGCACACTCTTCCCTGACACGATGAAGCAATATGACGACTATACCATCCGCGAGGCACTTCATAATTGTATCGCGCATCAAGACTATACGATGCAGCAGCGAATCAATTTTGTAGAAAATCCAACTTATCTTTATTACTCCAATGTAGGGAGTTTTATTCCTGGCACTTTGGAAAATGCTTTAACAAATGAAGAACCTCAAGCATATTTCCGCAATGAGTGTCTTTGCAGGGCAATGGTTGATTTCAACATGATAGACACAGTAAGTAGAGGCATCAAGAAAATGTTCAATGAACAATGGCGTCGCCATTTCCCAATGCCGGATTATGAGATTGATGCTAAAAACAGGAAAGTGTCGGTACGCATTTACGGTAATGAGATAAATAAGCAATATACTAACTTGCTCAAAACAAACAATTCATTGACTTTGTGGGACTGCATATCATTAGACGCAGTCCAAAAGGGCAGAACCATTCATGAGAATGTTGCGCAGGATTTACTGAACAGAGGACTCATTGAGGGTAAAGCCCCCAATTATACAATCTCTTTAGGGATTGCAAAAGCTACTCGTCAACTGCAAGATTATACCAAACAAAAAGGACTTGATAAGGAGAAAATCAAACAAATGATTTTGCAGTATCTTAAGAATGCCGGCACAGATGGAGCGAAACGTGATAGCATTTATAAATATGTCAAAGATGTAATGCCGCAAGTTAAGACGCATGAACAGCAATTGAGACTTTTAGGAGATATACTTAGTGCATTAAGTGTGGATAAGCTTATTTATGCGAAAGGACGGACATGGTTCTTAAAAGAATAGTCATAACGGAAGATTTTGACGGTTTATTCCAATTATAGCGGAAATTATAACGGATTCCGTCATATTATAGCGGACAATAATAGTCCGGTTAATTCATGTCAAACTCGTAAATTAAAAAGTATGTTATTAGGAGAAAGAATAAGAGAATTAAGAGCAGAGCACGGAGTACTGCAAAGACAGTTGGCAGCCTTACTTGAAATAGACACTCCGATGTTCAGCAAAATAGAGCGCGGAGACAGACGAGCTAAACGAACACAAGTAATACAATTGGCAGAGTATTTCAAGATAGATAAGAATGAACTTCTCACCCTGTGGCTAGCAGACAAAGTATTAGATGCTGTAAAAGAGGAAGACGAATTAAAACATGATGCAATTGAAGTCGCACAGAAAAAAATAGGCTAAAACTTACAAATGTTGGGAATTATATGGTATCACAGCCATATAATTCCCGATATTAATATTTGATATTCAGATGATTAATTTGCAATATTAGGTTCAAGCGTGGAACTGCATGCCACGTCTTAAACTGGAGGTCTTGAGAAAACCTTTACCACAGATATGGATATAGCAGCCCACGCTATGGCGTGAGAGCCACTATGCTATCCTTGTCGTACTTTGAAATTTCTCAGGTTTCCAGTCTACAAGATAAGCATAACGCTTCTTCAAATTCTAAAATGTCCTGGAGAGAGAGTTTTCTCTCTTCAAATGCAAAAATATGAAAAAATGCAGGAAGCGCAATAACATTTCCTGCATTTTTTATATTGGTACATAAGTATTTATAATCAGATAAGATAAGGCATCCATACTTTACAGTTTGGAATTTCACACATCCGTTTTCAACGATAGTCATATCCGCCCTTTCCGTCACATCGTTATTGAAATTTCATGGAACGACCGGTTAAGACAGTCGCCGAACATCGTCAGATCCTTGTCGATTTTCTCGGTGGTGATCTTACAGTACTTCTGCGTAGTAACTATGTTCGTATGTCCCAGAACCCGGCTCACACTTTCGATGGGGCCCCCTTGCTTAAAGCCAGCGTTGCGAATCCATGACGGCTCACATAGAACGATATGTTCTTGGTAATCCCGCACTCCCTTATCATCTGCTTCAACGACTTGCAGATTGACCAGTAATTCAGGTCGGGAAACACGACCCCGTTCTCCTGGACCCCCTCGTAACGCTTGATAATCTGCAAGGGAATATCCAGCAGTTTAACCTGGAAATTCACTTTCGTCTTGTGACGCTTGGACAGTATCCATTTCTCACCGTTCACTTCCGCAATGTCATCGGTGGTCAGTTCCTTTATATCCACAAAAGACAGGGCGGTGAAGCTGGCAAAGACAAACAAATCCCAGATATAAGCCAGCTTCCTGTTTGAAAACTCGTGAGCCATTACCGTCTTGATCTCATCCTCGGTCAGGTATTCCCGTTCCTTGACGTTCTGGTTGACGCAATATTGTGCAAACGGGTTTCTCGGTGTCAACCCGTTGTAATGGGCTTTCGCCACAATTGTTTTCAGCTACATGCAGTTTGACCATACACTGACGTTATGAAGCCCCGCATCAGTGGAAAGATAGATCTCGTACTCCTTGATGAAGTCAGGGGTAAGCTCAAGCATGGAAATGTCACTCCGCCTGTAGCATTTCTTTATGAATGCCGCCAGATGGTTTCTTGCCCTTACCCGCACCCGATACGAGCCTTCCGCCCGGTCTATACCGATACGCTTCCTGAAACTCTCGTTGTCCTTATCGAACGCACCGAGAAGTGTTTCGTATTCCGTACCGAGCCCCTGAAAGGCATTGCGTACCATTAGCCGTAACGAACGCTTCCCTGTCTGAAAGACGCTGATAATGCTTGATGATTTGGGCCTTAATGTTGTCCAGGGCGAGATTAATGTCCCGCGCTTCCCTGCTCTTTCCTTTTGCCCGGTTGCCCTTGGCGTTCCAAAGCTCTTTGGCAATGGTCTGCTTGCAACTGAATTGGGCTACGGAACCGTTGATTGTCACCCGTCCCATAATCGGAACAAGACCGTTTTTCTCCTTACTGCCGTTCACGTAAAACAGCACTTTGAATGTACTTCGCATAATCCTATTTGTTTTTGTTACAAAATTAGTTATCAGCAAGTTATACATTGCTACGCAAAATGAGGCAGGTAGTAGAAACAATCTCCGACTCTCAATTAATTAACCTGATTACCGGGTAATGATTTGGCAACCGTTCGCCCTCGTTACCTTTCGTTTCTCTGCACTTTGGCATTGGAGAGGTCTTCATCGGTTTTCCTCATAAGTCATTGAATGCCAATTACAATATCTTCATTTATTCGTTTCTAATTGATTTTTCCAGAAATATTCCATATTCTTTTGACTTAATGCAAAACATGATGAATATATATAGTTCACTCAATCCTTAAAATAAACCGATTGAAAACAGAACAGTTTCCCCTATAATCAAAGGTAAATCAAATCCTTGTTGTCACGGGTGTTCCGGCTTCGCTTTCCATAAGTATTTTCCTTGCGACTGGCGTCGTGGAAAATACTTATGGAAACAAACACCCGGACAACGGATTTGATTTGATGGAAGATTATAGGGGCTAACTGTGACCGATGTGACGCATGGACGTTGCATATTATACATATAAATACATGATGTGACAAGAAGCCTCTTTCTTTGCCAGAACCCCAACCATCCCCAGGGCATTTCAAGTTCCCCGACCTGCCTGCTTTCGAAATATCCGTATCTCATGAAAAAACAGGGGCTTCAGTTCCCTCTGTTCTGCATGGTTTTCGTCTTATTGTATATACTCTTTACCTTTGCCATGTCCGCTTTGTCTTTTTCTCCGGTTCCGCTTTATTTACCGTCGGGCAAGCTCTTGTCTTGCCCGGATTGCAATGGGAGGCAAACCTCCGTCATATGGCAGCTGACATCTGATGAAATTTGATGCCATCTGAGGACAAAGATTTGGAACGGAGCGGTCCCCCTTCATATTTTTGTTCCGAACCAAATGAATACGCTTATGGAAATCGTCACTATCGAAGCGCGTGTCTTTGAAAGGATGCTGAAAAGTCTGGAGGATGCGGCACAAATTACGGATGACCTCTGTGAAAAGCACCGTGAAAAGAGAATGGGGGAATGGATAGACAACCAGGAGGCCTGTATCCTGCTTGATGTAACTCCCCGGACCTTGCAGACCCTCCGAGACAACGGTACGCTGGCATACAGCCGGATCTGTCACAAAATCTACTACAGGCCGGAAGATATACAAGGCATACTTCCCGTAGTCCAAAGGAGAAAGGAGGCGCAGGCATGAATGAGCTGCTGACCGGGGAGGACAGGGACGTCCTCTCTTTTTTCCAAAGGATTGACCGCATGGTGGAAAAAATCGGGAGTCTGTCCCGGAATTGCCGTCCGGTATTGAACGGAGAACGTTTCCTGACCGACAGTGAACTCTCCGTAATGCTGAAAATCAGCCGCAGAACCCTCCAAGAATACCGTAACGAAGGCAAGCTGCCCTATATCCGGCTCGGAGGCAAGGTGCTGTACAGGGAAAGTGACATCGAAAGGATGCTGCAGGACGGGTATAGAAAAGCCGGGCGGTTGTCATAGGAAACTGCTGTAAGACAATGGGGAGGAAGTCCGGACTTCCTCCCCATTGTCTTGTATATGCCGTACATTACGGCTATGAATCCGTACCGTCCTTTTGCCTTCCACATTCCTTCTTCCATCCGCTGTACTGTCCGCACCGGTAGACCCTGGACGGCATGTTGTCCTCCGGCAGGGAATACCGGTTCTTCGTCTTTTCCGACAGTATCCCGAAATCTTTCCGGACCTTTTGGTTGGTTATCTCCGCATATATCTGTGTGGTGCGGATGTTGGAGTGCCCCATCATCCTGCTGATGGTCTCAATGGGAACCCCGTTGGAAAGACAGATTTCGGTCGCATAGGTATGCCGGGCCATATAGTAGGTCAGATGGCAGTCCAGCCCGCAGATATCCCCGATTATTTTCAGGCTCCTGCACAAGCTGGAAGTGGCCGGCACATAAAACAGTCTGCCGTCCGTACCCTCCCCCTTGTACTTCTCCATGATTTTCAGCGGAATATCCAGCAATTTGATACGGCATTCCACTTTTGTCTTCAGACGATGGATGTATATCCATTTTGAACCGTTCTCATCCGTAACGATGTGGCTCTCGGACAGTTCGGCCATCTCCGCCCTTCCCAGGCCTGTGAAAGCCGAAAAGACAAAAAGATCCCTCGTGTGGCACAACCGGTAGGTGGGCAGGTTGGCGGCCATCAGTTTCGCAAGCTGTTCGCCCGTCAGATGCCTGTGAAGTTTCGGGGGAGTCTCCAGTTTGTAACCCGTAAACGGATAACGTCCCAGTATCCTGCGCTTGACGGCAAGCCGGACTATCTTGCACAGCAGGATCAGATAGTCGTTCAAAGACACGGTTTTCAGCCTCCGCACCGTGGAAAGATAAAAATGGAAATTCTCGATGAACCGCATGTCAACCGACCGCAATGCCATATCCTCCGCACCGTACTTGTATTGCAGGAAGTCATATAAGTGCCTGCGGCCCGTCAGATACCGCACATAGGTATGGCGCGTGCGGTCTACACCCACACGTTTTGCATACTCCCCGTTATGCTCGTCAAAAAGAGCGAGCAGTGTCTCCTTCGGCCGGGTCTTTCCCGTCACGGCGTTCTTTATCAGTTCGGCCGAGACATATCCGGTCGAATCCACATTCTTTTTGTAGGCGGCCTTCGCCTTTTCCTCCAGCTCCTCCAGTTTCCGGTTGAGTTTCCTCAACTCCGCCGTCATTTCAGAATCCTTCCCATGAACGGCCGCACGTCCCTTGCCAGCATCCCAATATTCAGGTGGCACTTCCTCTCCGGTAGAATACTGGCTCACTTTACCGTCAAGGGTGATGCGTCCCATTACCGGACACTTCCCTGTCTTTTTGATTTTTTGCCTGTTGATATAGAACAGCAGACGAAAGGTGCTTCTCATGCCTTGACCTCCTTCCCCCTGTTTAACCCGGTATTTTTCTCTTTTCTCCGCTGTTCCCTCAAGCCCATGTCTTTCAAGATGGTGGATGGCGGCAGGTCAATGCCCGACAAAGTGTATTTACCCGTGATTTCATGGCTCAAGGCCGTCACGTCACGGTCCACTTTCTCATTGGTCACTTTCGCATAGCGTTGCGTGGTACTGATGTTCCTGTGCCCCATGGCCTTGCTGACCGTCTCGATGGGCACTCCCTGCGAGAGGCAGATCTGGGAAGCAAAACTGTGCCTGGCCATATGGAAGGACAAATTACGGTCGATGCCGCACTGTACGGCCATCTTTTTCAGGTGGATGTTCATGCTTTCCTTGGTCAGCATGGGGAACAGTTTCCCCTCCGGTGCCATCCCCCTGTATTTTTCCATGATTTTTACAGCAATGTCAAGCAGGCGCACATTTTCCGGAGTGCCCGTCTTCTGGCGCCTGGTTTCTATCCAGAGGTTCCCCTCGTAGTCCCGTACCACATTTTTTTCAGTCAGGTTCCGCATGTCGCAGTAACAAATGCCGGTGAAGACGGAAAAAAGGAACATGTCCCTGGTAAAGTTACGGTTGGGAGTGTCGAATGTGGTGCCCATCAGTTTGTCCAGTTCCTCACGGGTCAGGTACATCTGTTTCTGTCCCGGCTTCATGGGGGAAAAGTCCTTGAACGGGCTGAAAGGCACGACAGCCCGGTTCACGGCAATCTGTGCGATATGCTTCAGCCGCTGGACATGCCCGATGGAGGTCCCGGTCTGGAACTTCCTGTCAATGCGGAGATACAGTTCGAATGCCTCTATGAACGATTCGTCCAGTGCCTTGAAAGGAATGTCCGACACCTTGTATCTCTCCTTGAGGAATCCCTCCACTAAGCGGTATGTGTTTTTATACAGATAAAGGGTGTTCGGGGCGCAGTTCACCCCGACACGCAGGGCATACTCCTCATTGTTTTCGCGGAACAGTCCCATCAGTGTCACCTGCTTTTCGGCCATTCCCTGAAAAGCGTCACGTATCTGTGCGGCGGTAATGTCATCACTGATCTCCGCCAGTTCGTTGTATCTCCTTTGCAGAAGGAGCAGCATCCTGTCTATCTCCCTGTTGGTGGTGACAGCCATCCGGCTCTTTCCGGTGCACCTTTGCGAAGTGGCATTCCACAGTTTCGGGTCCACCTTTATCTTACACCCGAACTGTGTGACGGAATTAACCGTTCCCTTTACCATGATTCTTCCCATCAGCGGACAAAGCCCGTCTTTTCCCTGCCCGTTTCGTTTGAGGTAGAGCAGCACCTTGATTTCTGTTTTCATCCTTTTCCTTGTTTAAATTGCAATATTATAAATTGTTACAAGGATTCCAGACATGAAAAAACAAGCAAAACAGTGCAAAAGAATCCGACCGGTGGCTTTTCCCTTGCATGAATGAAGGGAAAACTTTAATATTGCATACGGTCGGGAAGGAAAATCCATGGTTTTCACCAATTTACCCGGTTGGAAACAGGTAACGACTTGGTAGCTGAACCGTCGCAATATTCTTCCGATTTCGGTCATTCCTTCAAAATGAAAATCAATGAAATATCACTATATTTCAACGGATTACGTTTTCATCTCAGTATTCTTCCTAAAAGTAATTACCTGCCACTTTGTTGCTTCACCGGTCTGGCGTTCTCCGATGTCGCCACTCTGAGTGGTGAAAACCTGGTACAGGACAATCTCGGTGACTGGTGGATAAGGAAAGGAAGGGTCAAGTTGGAACACCGCAGAAAAGCGTCTTCCATCAGCAACATCCCGCTGCTGCCCGTTCCACTGGCCATATTGGAGAAATACAGGGAACATCCGATCTGCGTAAAGAAAGGATGCTGCCTGCCTGTCATGTGCAACCAGAAAATGAACAGCTACCTCAAGGAAATCGCCGATTTCTGCGGCATAAAGAAAAATCTGACCACGCATGTGGCCAGGCACACTTTCGGGACCACCGTCACGCTCGCCAACAATGTACCCTTGCAGGACGTGTCCGTCATGCTCGGACATGCCTCCACACGCATGACGCAGCATTATGCGCGGGTCATGAACAGCAGCCTGAAAGAGGCGATGAACAATGTGAAGGAACGTCTGGAATGGTAAACCTAATTTCCGCAAGCGAATGAAATCAGAGATTGCCATGCATTTTTTAGTGAGTTTATTATCTTTACATTGTGTTTTAGTGAAACGAAGGTGCCAAAGGTCCACTCTTTTGCATAACTTCCCCTTACCCCATGAAGCGACTTGAGGCAATACGCATTACCCACCATTAGAATAAGGATTAGCCAAAATCCTGTTGAAAGGCTATTTTATACGCTGGATTCTCGGTATAGATGTTTAGCACGTACGTCCTTGAAGTCCTAATCCACTTTGCGGCAACCGAGATGTATTTGAAAACGAAAGTCTTAATACGACTCGATATGGATAGGCCAAAATCCTTAACGTTTAATTTTCGGATGATCGTTTTGTAGAAGTTCCTTATCAATGCAGTCATCAGCAGGTATACTGCATTTTCTGCCATGAATGACTTTGGCAAATGTTTCCATCCAAACCCGTTGTTCATGTCATCGAGGATTCTTTCCTTCCCACCGCGCAGGTTATAGAACTCTACGACATCCCTTATATCGGATTCGAAATCATTGGTAAGGATACACCGGTAGGTATATTCTCCTTCCCATAGCTCCCGTATGTCATCTGCTCTTCTTTGTCTTTGGATGACAAGACGGTATGGTTTCCCCTTCCATTTTTCTACGACAATCGAGTTCAACTCAAACCTGATCCCGTTGATTTCCTCAGCTTTCCATCCCCTGAGAGCGAACATGTCTTCATAAAAAGCGGAGCATCTGTTGGCTCTGATATAGAAGTACTTGCAATGGGCCTTGACGGTATCTACAATCTCTTCGGAGCACGACCCACAATCCATACGGGCTCTATTTATATGAATGCCGTTCCATTCCAGCCTGGTGAAGATTCTTTCCAATGTACACTGCTGACAGAACCGGACATTCGTGTTGCCATCCCGATTTTCAATGCCGACAATATGGTCACCTATAACGGCCACTCCCGGGCTGTATCCTGTGAACTTCTTGTATGTACGTTTGGCATCATACTTCTCCGTTTCAATGAACTGGTGGTCAAAATCCAGATCGTAACCCTGCTCCTGACATAATTCTCCGGTAGCAATGAGAGACTTGACCAACAATTCGGTCATTGTGTCAGCTGTATTGAAGTCATATGATTTACCTGAGTCTGGAGATGAATA
>OHQA01000171.1_pt1 | contig 73051 bp, 62 predicted proteins | sample 1577921 | NCBI WGS metagenome assembly OHQA01 (sample SAMEA3879570, study PRJEB24766) | human gut metagenome | biome: human-associated habitat; feature: feces | place: USA | collected 1985/1987 | reverse complement strand
GTAGAGCATGCGGCTGTTAACCGCAGTGTCGTTGGTTCGAGTCCAACAGGGGGAGTTTTTTAAACACCTCAACATAGAACTTAATTGACAATTGCTCGAATTTATGGTAAGATAGCAGAGCGAAGCAGTTAAACTGTGGAGCTTTAAAGTAAGGCCCCATGGTCAAGCGGTTAAGACATCGCCCTTTCACGGCGGTAACACGAGTTCGAATCTCGTTGGGGTCATTATGGCGACATAGCCAAGTGGTAAGGCGTGGGTCTGCAACACCCTGATCACCAGTTCAAATCTGGTTGTCGCCTCTCTGAGGAATCATCGGAAGATGGTTCCTTTTTTGTTGTGCAGGAAAAATTTTGTTCTATAGGGAAGAACTTGCTTTGTGAAAGCATAAAGATGGTGGCTCTGTCTGAAGGGGAAATGTTCTGATAAATCCTGCAGCTGAAAAGGAAAGAAAAAGCCGGCAGCTGCAGTGTTATCCGCATGCTGTCGGCTCTGTCAAAACAACGTTCTGCCTGAACAGGTCACTTTTTCCATGGCCAAAGACCTGCGCCATGTTTTTATTCCGGAATCGATTTTCCAAGCTCCCAGGCCTTCTGGATTTCCGGTTTTCCGATAATATCGCCCGCATCTCCATTGCCGCCTGCCAGTACATGACCGAGATTAGTCCAGCGCAGATGCTTCATCAGGTGATCGAAGTAGGACAGAACGTCCTCAAAATCATGCCCTTCCGCAGCCATCAGCAGTGCACAGGCCCTGTTATGGCCGCGCAGCAGGTTTCCGTCTCCTTCTTCCAGGGCAAACAGGCGGTCAACAGCTGTTCTGAGCTGGCCGCTCATATTCCAATAATAGAGAGGTGTGGCCAAAACGATCACATCACAGTTTTTTACAGCAGGATAGATGCGGTTCATGCCGTCTGCCTGGACACAGGGACATTCCCGGCTGCTGTGTCCTCCAAAACACCCTTTGCACCCGTGGATCTCCATGCTGTCCAGAAAAAATTCTGTCACCGCATGTCCTGCGCTTTCTGCACCTTCAGTAAATGCCCTGACAAGGGCAGATGTGTTTCCGTTCCTTCTCGGACTTCCGTTTAAAATGACAATATTTTTACTCATTCTGACACCTCGCTTGTGATGATGGTTTATTTTTTCATTAAATCTGCACCGCTGTGCCATGCCTGGCCCACCTTTTCGCCGATCGCGTAATAGCCGTTCTGCATCTGATCAAAGGCGAAAGCGTGAATTTTGCTGGCGTCTATGTTTCCAGCCTCGTCCAATACTTTCTCATCTGCAATTACATTGACGATTTTTCCGAGAACCCGCAGGCCGTATGGCTGGGACTGCATTTCAATGACCTGGCATTCCAGTGTGATGGGGTATTCGGTAATGACCGGCGCATCGACTCTCTCGCTTCTGACCGCATGAAGCCCGCTGCGCTCGAATTTGTCGGCCATCTTGTTGGCTGTGGCGATTCCCAAAAAATCAGACTCTCTGAGCGTATCGGTTCCCGGCACAGCCAGAGTAAACGCTTTCCTTGATTCAATATTGGCGACAGTTTTGTGCTCGGCTTCCAGATTCAGTGCAACCATATCTTCTGCGCAGATGCCGCCCCAGGCCATCATCATCACATCGACCGTATCATCTTCATTGTAAGTGCCGATCATATAGGTTGGCATAGGAAATAAATAGGGTTTTGCATGAAAGTTCTTTGTCATAATCATCGCTCCTTCTGTGTCTGTAAAATTGACTTTACCTGTTCCTGATATTATAATCATAACGAGAATGAGATAAAAAACAAGTACGCACATTTAAGTGAGATACTTACAGCAAATTTATATACTTACCTGAAGGAGAGTGTAAAATGAGAGAAAGGTGCATTGCAGATGAATGCCTCAGTACCACGGGGTTCAGCTATACTCTGTCACTGATTAACGGAAAATATAAGATGACGATTCTCTATACGCTTATGGAGTTTGGGGTGGTACGTTTCAATGAGATCAAAAAATATATCGGAGGAATTTCCTATAAGACACTCAGTGCCACTCTGAAAGAACTGGAAAGAGATCAGCTCGTCCACCGGGAGGAATACCCTCAAATTCCCCCGAAAGTGGAGTACAGCCTGACAGAAAGAGGGAGGTCACTGATACCGATTCTGGACGGAATGTGTGAGTGGGGGGATAAAAACCGACTCTAATCTTTCCGCAAGGACAGCTGGGAGCAGAACCTCCTTTTTATGAGATAAAAAAGAGTTCTGCGTTGTAATTCCAACATACAAAGTTCACCTGATAGGATATAATCAGCTTGCAGCATCAATGGAAGCAGGAGGAAGAAGGAAACGATGATTCGTAGAATTATAAGTATTGACGAGGAGAAATGCAACGGCTGCGGACTGTGCGCCAGAGCCTGTCATGAGGGAGCTATTGGAATGATAGACGGAAAGGCCAGACTTCTGAGGGATGATTACTGCGACGGACTGGGAGACTGTCTGCCGGCGTGCCCGACCGGGGCGATCACCTTTACCGAGAGGGAGGCAGCGGCCTACGACGAGGAGGCTGTGGAGGAAAACAGAAGAAGAAAACAGGCAGGAGAGAAGATAAAGGAAGATGATATACGGCCGGAGGCGGGAGGGAACTCTTCTTGGCTTCGGCAGTGGCCGGTACAGATTAAGCTGGCTCCTGTGAATGCGCCATATTTTGAGAGTGCGGATCTTCTCATTGCTGCGGACTGCACGGCATACGCCTATGGAAATTTTCACGAACAGTTTATGAAGGACAAGGTAACGCTGATCGGCTGTCCCAAGCTGGATGCCTGCGACTACACAGAAAAGCTGAGTGCGGTCCTTTCACAGAACCGTATCAGCAGCCTGACTGTGGTAAGGATGGAGGTTCCGTGCTGCGGAGGAATAGAAAGGGCGGCAGCCCAGGCATTAAAAAAAAGTGGGAAAGCTGTGCCATTTCGGGTTGTGACGATTTCCATGGATGGAAAAATCCTGGAGTAACCTCCGCTAGAAAATTTCAGGAGGGAGAGCTGGCTGAAAAAACGGGGAGATATACGACTCCGTCTGGCAGGAGCAGGTGAAAAAGAATCCGGCTGAAAGGTGCGGGAAATTGTCAGGCTGAGGCTGCAGAAGAGACGCATCCGCCCTGGAGAACGGACAGGGAAAAGGACTGCTGCAAGAGGATTGTCATGCAAAATACTGGGACGGAGTAAAGGAAATCTGCCTTACATTTTGTATTTCAATTCTTTCTGCAGCAGTTTTTTTACTTATCAGGCTTTTCTACCTTTGAAGAAGGCTCCGGCTCCAGAGGTAATCCAGCAGTTTTTGCTGTCTCACGTCTGGCTCCTGCCTGCGCTGAGAAAGATAGATATTGCGCACGGCAGCCGGATCGTCCAGCTGATAGAATACGACTCCCTCAGCCGGCGGCGCGTATTCGCAGATGGCTGAGCGAAGAAAAGAGACGCCCTGTCCTTCGCAGATTAAGTAGTAAACCGTCATCATCTGTGTCAGATACATGGAAACCTTTGGAGCAAAGCCGGCACGACGGCACAGTTCAATACTTCTCTGATAGAGATCATTTCCCTGGGAAAGCAGCAGAAAGGGCTGTTCCCTGAAAGCGCTGAGGGGAACCGGGGGCTTCTCAATTGCCTGCGATTTCCTGTTTTGAAATTCGTTGAAGCTGTAGCAGTAATCCTGAAGCTCCCGGTTGATGGGAAAGGCGGAGGGAACAGCCAGCACGATCTCCTCCACAGCCCAGGCTGTTGACTGAATCTTTGGGCCTTTCAGTGCCTCTGCTTCCAGAATAAAATCAATCTTTTGCTCCAGCAGCTTTCCAAGCAGTGTCTGGCTGTCCCCCTCCGTGAAGGTCAGGGTAATCTGCGGATTCATGGCACGAAATTCCTGCAGAAGATTTGGCAGGACATAGGTGCAGAAGAACATGGAGCTTCCGATATTTAATCCCTCGTCCGCCTTCATGCTCAGCTCCTGGAAATGGCGGCGCATTTCATCCTCGATGGCCATCACTTTTCTGGCCTGTTCCACATAGTATTCCCCTGCCGGCGTCAGGGAGATGGGGGTAGTGCTGCGGTCAAAAAGAGGTATTTTTATCTCCTGCTCTACCTTTTTTACTACTGAGCTGAGCCATGGCTGAGATACATAGAGCTTCTGAGCTGCCCTGGAAAAGCTCTTTTCCTCGCTGATGGCACAGATGTATTCCTTATAATCAAGCATATCAAATCCTCCTTGCAGACGGCTGTCTGCAGCCATATGCATGTCTATAACAAATCAGAGATAAACCGTTTAAGTTTTACGTATTTTACTTTTCCGCCTCCTCTTTATACAATAAGGACAAGAAAAACACAGATGGTTCAGACAGAAAGGAGCGGAAGAATGAAACAGTATCATCATATCGGATACATGTAGTACTGTCAACCGGCAAAACGGCTGCAGGCAGAGAACAGAATCAATCAGCTCCCAAACGGGAGAACCAGATCGGGCCGAAGAAAACGGTGCGGGATAAAAGGAGGAACAAATATGGAACTGAGGACAGCAGAGAGAATGGATAAGCTGGTTCCATCTGGGATCAGGAAGGTAAATGAAAAGGCCCTGGCCATGGAACGCAACGGAGAGAGGGTGCTTCACTTTGAGTTGGGACGTCCTGACTTTGATACGCCGGAATATATCAAAAGGGCGTGTATAGAGGCTCTGGAGGACGGCGATGTATTTTATACATCCAATTTTGGAACGATGGAGCTTCGCCGGGCTATCGCGGAAAAGCTGGTAAAGGAGAACAATGTAAATTACTGTGCAGATGAAATCCTGGTTACTGTGGGATTGTCGGAGGCGGTCTTTGACACACTCTGCTCAATTTTAAATGAAGGCGATGAGATTCTGGTTCCCGATCCGGTGTGGATGAATTATCTGAATGTACCGAAGCTCCTGGGAGCGGTTCCCGTTACATATTCTCTGACGGAGGAACATAATTATCAGATCGACCTGGATGAGCTTCGCAGCAAGGTGACAGAAAAGACGAAGGCTCTTGTGATTGTGACACCGAATAATCCTACAGGAGGGGTTTTAAGCAGAAAGACGCTGGAGGGACTTGCAGAGCTGGCAGTGGAAAAAGATCTTCTGGTGATTGCCGACGAGATCTACGAGAGACTGATCTATGACGGGGAGAAACATATAAGCATTGCCTCTCTGCCTGGGATGAAGGAGCGCACCTTCACGATGAACGGATTTTCCAAGGCATACTCCATGACGGGGTGGAGAATCGGTTACGTAGCAGCCCCTAAGGAGTACATTGCAGTTCTCAATAAAATTCATCAGCACAATACGACCTGTGCGCCGTCCTTTGTGCAGAAGGCGGCCATAGCAGCCTTCAGGGAGGAGACAGATGAGGTTGAGAATATGGTCCGGGAATATGAGGAGCGCCGCAACTGTGCAGTGAAGGCTATCAATTCTATTCCGGGTCTGAGCTGTCTGACGCCAAAGGGAGCCTTCTATATCTTTATTAACATAAAGGCGCTGGGACATTCCAGTGCATGGATGGCAGAATACCTTTTGAATGAGGCAAAGGTTGCCCTGGTTCCGGGTGATGTGTTCGGCCCTGGCGGAGAGGGATATTTAAGACTTTCCTTTGCCGCCAGTATGGATGCAGTGAGGGAGGGCTGTCTCAGAATCGCAGAGGCTGTGAAAAAGCTCCAGGAGGGAGAAGCATAGAACAGGCTGAGGTACGAGGAGATAATCAGAAATCTGAGTACGGAAGACAGGGAATAAAAGGAGGAAATTATATGCGTCTTGCTACAGTTAAAATAAATGGAGGAGAGAAAGCAGGTATTGTTACAGCAGAAGGAATTGTCCCGATCTCTGCAGTAAATGCAGCGAAAGGGACTGCCTGGAAGGAAGAGATGTATGAGCTGATCTGTGCGGGCCAGATTCCCGGCATGACTGCCTGGTATAATGAGGGAGGAAAAGAGGAGCTCGAAAAGATGCGGGGGATGATTCCAAAAGAGAAGGCAGTTTATGCACCTCTTTACCGCAATCCGAGAAGAATCTTTGGAATCGGGCTCAATTATGCGGAGCATGCAGGGGATATCGGCTCAGCGGCACCCACGGGATTTCCGGGCAGCTTCTTTAAGCAGGCTGACACGCTGATTGGGCCGGGAGATGAGATAAAGCTTCCGGCCCTCAGGGAGGCGCAGAAAACCACGGCGGAGGCCGAGCTCGGCATTATAATGGGATGGGACTGCCGCGATGTGGCAGAGGAGAACTGGGAGCAGGCGATTGTGGGATACACAACTGTTCTCGACATGACCGAGGAGTCGATCCTCAAGGGAAATGATTATGTGCAGGGAAACCCGCGCTATCTTACGATTGTTAAAAATTTTCCGACCTTTTTCTCCTTCGGGCCTGAGCTGGTTACCCCGGATGAGGTGCCTGATGTTCTGAAGCTGGAGGTTCAGAGTGTTCACAACGGAGAACTGTATGCAAAAAATACGGTCAGCAATATGACTCACCGACCGGCCCGCCTTGTTTCCCTGCACAGCAGCATTCAGGGATGGCTTGCCGGCGACGTGCTTTCCACAGGAACGCCGAGGGCCTTCCAGATTCAGGATGGTGACACGGCAGAATGCCGGATTTTCGGACCAGACGGCTTTGAAATGAAACCACTTGTAAATCCTGTGGTGGATTTAAAGCTGCATCCGGAGAAGCGGTAAAATCACAGAGCGAGGAAAGAAGAGCAGAACAGAAAGATGATTCTGGTAAGAAAAATAGTTTCAGAACAGGAGGATTGAAAAATGGATATGGGATTAAAGAATAAGGTAGTTTTATGTATGGCTTCCGCCGCAGGGCTGGGAAAGGGAATTGCCATGGAAATGGCCAGAGAGGGAGCGAAGGTCATGATCAGCACCTCAGAGGCGTTTCAGGATCAGCTGTCTGCCGCTCAGGATGAGATTGAGAGGGAAACAGGAAACCGTCCGGAGGCGTTTCTCTGCGATGTGAATTCTGCAGAGGACATTCAGAAGCTGGTGGATCACACCGTGGAAACGCTGGGAGATATCTGGGCGCTGGTTAATATGTGCCCTGGACCCAAGCCGGGGCCATTTGATTCCTTTAAGGACGAGGACTGGGAAGGGGCATTTCAGCTCTGCCTTCTGTCCTATGTGCGCACGATTCGCGCCTGCCTGCCGTCCATGCGCCGTCTGGGAGGAGGACGGATCGTGAATTCCACCTCTTCCTCTGTGAAAGACTGTCTCGACAACCTGATCCTGTCCAATACCATGCGGATGGGAGTAGTGGGGATGAGCAAGACTCTTGCCTCTGAGCTGGGAAGGGATCAGATTCTGATCAATGTGATTGGGCCTGGCCGTATTGGAACGGCTCGTATTGCCAGTCTGAATGCCATGCGGGCAAAGAAGGCTGGAATTACAGTGGGAGAATATGAGAAACGTGATCTGGAAGCCTTCCCGCTGGGACGCTACGGAAATACAGATGAGTATGGACGGCTGGCTGCGTTCCTCTGCTCCGAGGCCAACAGCTATATTTCCGGACAGACAATTCTGTTAGACGGAGGCATGACCAGGGCTTACTGATGGAGGTATCCCTCTGTAAAAAACGGCCGCTTCGGCCTCCTGCACAAAAACGCTCAGGCGTTTTTGTGCAGGAGCAAAAGACACCGGTGCAGCTCGCTGACCTCTATCTGCCCCGGCGCAGAGGCCGTTCCGGCAGAGCCGAAAGTCAGGGCAGAGCCGAAGGTCTCTCCGCAAATCCGGCTGACTGCGCCCAGACCTCCCATGGACATGGTGACAGCGGGGCAGTCAGAGCTTCGGGAAAACTGCTCAGTAGCTGCAAGGAGGGTGAGGACATCGGCCCTGCTCTGGGGCATGACGGCGATTTTGACAATATCTGCGCCGATCTCACGCATCCTTCCCAGTCGGCTTACCAGGGTATCCAGATCCGGCGTTTTCTCAAAATCGTGGCTGGACACAATGGTTTTTATGCCGTGACCCTGGATTTTTTTTACAAGGGCCTCTGCCATGCCGTGTCCGGTGAACAGCTCCACATCGATGAGATCAGCAAGCCCTGAGGCCGCAACGGCCAGGTTCAGCGCCTCGTAGGCGTCAGGACTGATGGAGAGATTGCCTCCTTCTGGAAAGGTGCGGAAGGTGAAAAGAAGGACGGTCTCACCCAGGATGCTGCGGAGATTTCTGAGAATCTCTGCGGCTTTTTTAATATCCGGTTTACCTTCAGAGTCCAGAATACCCTTCAGCCAATCTGCCCTCCACTCCACCACATCTGCGGGGACGTCAGAAAGTGCCAGGGCTGCGGCTTCAATTTCCTCCGGGCTTGTCCCGACAATAGGGACACAGATTTTTGGGATCCCCTCTCCAAGAATCAGATTTTTTATTTTCAATGGTTTCATATATTCGATCCTTCTTTCATTTATACAGAGTTTTATATGTCTTCCTTCCCATCTGTTTACACAGGAACAGCCTGCAGAAGCCGTTCGGCTGCACCGTCCCAGGAGAGGCGGGCGAGACTTTCCCTAAGCTCGTGTGACGCGGCCAGAGGCGGGCAGGAGAGGGCGGAAGCCTTCTCAATAGCTCTGGCCAGGGCCGATTCAAAGGCGGGAAGCGCCGCCTTTACAGGCTCGTCCTCATTCTCCATGGGCGGAGGGGCCACAAAGGAGGTCCCGTGTCCGGGAAGGTTTTCATCCATCCATGGCCGGATCCCGGGCAGATCAGTGCACACCGTTTTCATACCGCAGGCAAGGGATTCCGCCAGAACCAGAGGAAGGCCCTCGTAGAAGGAGGGGAGCACGAAAATATCGGAGCCGTTCATCAGCTGCGCAAGCTCCGTCTGGGACAGCCTTCCGGCAAACCGGACAGGACAGGGGCATCCAAGCTCTGGGAATGCCAGGTTCAGGATTTCTTTGTATTCCTCCTCGTTTCCATGGCCTCCGGCCAGAGTGAGGGAGAGCCTTTCAGAAAGAGAGGAAGGCAGCAGCCGGAGCGCGCGAAGAAGGCTCATCACACCTTTTTTTTCAGAAATCTTTCCGGCAAATAAAAGGCGCACAGGACGGGAAGAATCTCCGCATACCGCAGGCGCTGCCCTGGACACATCGGGGAGCCTGTGAAAGATCTGGCTGTTGAAGCCGGTTCCCAGGACCTTTACCAGGCGGGGACTGCAGGAAAAGGTGCGGATTATCTCCGCTCCCTGCTCCCGGTGAAGACAGAAGATGACATCAAGGTTTCTGATCTGCTCTATGATCTCTTGGCGCAGAAGCGGATTTTTCTTTATCTGGCGCAGGTCAGAGCCGTGGCAGATTCCGGCAATGACTCCCCTGAAAGGCCGTACAGGGGCAGCGTTTCCGGAAAAGGTCTGACACAGCCGTCCAGGCTCTGCATATGAGCTGCAGGCCGCGGTTTTTTGGGAGGGCAGAAGCTCCCGCACCAGCGCCGTCAGCAGATACAGATGATGGCATATGATCAGATCAGGCTGGAAGGACCTCACAGAATCTATTATGGAAGCGGAAAAGGAGCGGCAGAACTGCCCGGTCATCTCCGGCGTCATATCCCGGTAGCGGGTGCTCTCATAAGGCATCTCATCAGACATCCCGGCGACAGGGAAGGGGAGAGAGGCGCTCTGATAATAAACCGGGAAGAATGATACCCTGTCCGGAAAGTGGACAGTGTCCTCTTTACAGATTCCGGCGATCACTGCCTGGCTGTGGCCCAGTCGGTCAAAGGCGTTTACAAGCTCAGTCAGATATACACCGCTGCCCGTGCTGTGGGGCTTCTGGGCGGTGATGCTTAATATTTTCATAGACGTATTCTCCTTAGTAAGGGAAGGACGACGGAAAAAACAAAAGTGTCCTGCCCGTTTCTTCCTTCTATCATACAGGAAAAATCAAAGGGATGCCACTGTCTTTTGAGACGGGGAAAAGAATTTCCAGGTACTCATCAGATGAATTTTCATACGGAGAATGCTTTAATGTCCTGTTCTGTCAGCGAAGAAGCTCTGAGCCTTCATCCAATAAAAGCCGGAAGCAGAATAAAATATAAAAATACAGAAAAAGTTGCAAAGATTAAAGATGTTTTTTAACTTATATTGACAACTCTCTTGTTATGGTATAGAATAATCCACAGAAAAATTGAAATCTCAATACAGCGTTAAAAGGGAGTAGTTGCCTTCATGCGATCAACAGTACCCGGCGGGAAAGCCGGTGGTTGCATGATTTCTGTTTATCAATACAAGCTGCAGGAAAACAAGACTTTTAGCATATTTTGGATATGCGGAATGTCTTGTTTTTTATTTGCAATAAAGGCAGATAATAACAGAGAGTGCGGAATAAAGCAGGCAGAGACGGCCGAAAAAGGCAGACCGCTCATTGGGGAATGAGAGCTGCAGGAGCCTTTTCAGGAAAACGCTGGGGAGAGGTTTGCATCAAAAAAGGAAGGAGAGAGGCGCACAGAACATGACGGCCCGTTTTAAAAGACCGGCAGAATCTGCGGGGACTTTTCAGGCGGAAGCGGTGAAACATCCGGAAAATTGCCATTGCCAAAGGGCAGTGGACCAGGAAAGAGAGGAATGACAGACATGAAGGAAAACAGAAAGGAATATCTTCTGTCACACGAGGAGGTCATGAAGGGACTTTCTGTGACAGAGGATGGATTGACGAAGGAAGAGGCGGCAGGAAGGCTGTCGGAGTACGGACCCAACAAGCTGGCCGAGGGAAAAAAGGAGAGCCTTCTGCACAAATTTTTCTCTGAGCTGACGGATCCGATGATTCTTGTACTGATCGCGGCGGCGGTTATATCAGGAATTCTCGCTGTCAGAGAGGGCGAGGGATTTGCAGATACGATTATCATCATGTTTGTTGTGGTGATCAATGCAGTGCTGGGTGTTTATCAGGAGTCCAAGGCCGAGGCGGCCATTGAGGCGCTGCAGCAGATTGCTGCAGCCACGTCGAAGGTGATCAGAGGAGGCCACCAGCTTACGGTAAAGTCGGAGGAGCTGGTTCCCGGCGATGTGATCATCCTGGAGGCGGGAGACTCTGTGCCTGCGGATGCCAGAATCATCGAGTGTGCTTCCATGAAGGTGGAGGAGGCGGCTCTCACAGGAGAGTCTGTGGCTGTTGAGAAGACAGAGCACACGGTGGAGGCTTCCGGAGACGGCGATGTGCCCCTCGGCGACAGAAAGAATATGGTGTACATGGGCTCTGTTGTAGTTTACGGGCGCGGCAGGGCAGTTGTCTGTGCCACGGGTATGAATACTGAGATGGGCAAGATCGCTGATGCCATCGCAAACGCGAAGGAGGAGGAAACTCCGCTTCAGATTAAGTTAAACCAGCTTTCCAAAATCCTGACCTTTATGGTCATCGGAATCTGTGTGCTGGTGTTCGGTGTCAACATTGCAAGGAACATGATGGCTGGAGCCGGAGTAAACGGGGAACTTGTGATTGACACATTTATGGTTGCCGTATCACTGGCTGTTGCGGCGATCCCGGAAGGACTGGCAGCTGTTGTCACGATTCTTCTCTCCATCGGCGTGACCAAGATGTCAAAGAATCATGCCATTATCAGAAAGCTGACAGCTGTGGAAACACTCGGCTGTACACAGATTATCTGCTCTGACAAGACAGGTACGCTGACACAGAACAAAATGACGGTTGTGGAGCATTCCTCCGCCGATGAGACCTTTCTGATCAAAGGAATGGCCCTCTGCTGCGATGCGGAGCTGGAGGAGAATGAGGCGGTGGGAGAACCCACCGAGTGTGCCCTTGTCAATGATGCTCTGAAAGCAGGAATGCCAAAGGGAGAGCTTAAGAAAACGTATGAGCGCGTGGGCGAGGCCCCCTTTGATTCCATGAGGAAGATGATGTCTACCATTCACAGAAATCCGGAGGGAGGCTTCATCCAGTTTACAAAGGGAGCGCCTGACGAGGTGTTAAAGCTCTGTTCAAGGGCATATATAAACGGGGCTGTTGTCCCGATGACAGAGGAAGTAAAGAACCATATTCTCGCCGAGAATAAGAAAATGGCTGATCAGGCCCTGCGTGTGCTCTGCGCTGCCTACAAGGAGTATGACAGCGTGCCGGAGGATACGAGCCCTGCGGCCATTGAGAATAATCTGATTTATCTGGGACTTTCCGGTATGATCGATCCGATCCGCCCGGAGGTGAAGGCGGCTATTGTGGAATGCAGGAGCGCTGGAATCCGCCCGGTTATGATTACAGGCGACCACAAGGATACGGCTGTGGCCATTGCAAAGCAGCTTGGAATACTGGAAGAGGGGCAGCAGGCGATCACCGGAGCGGAATTAAACGCTATCTCCGATGAAGAGCTTGCGAAAACCATTCAGAATTACTCTGTATATGCCCGCGTTCAGCCGGAACACAAAGTGCGCATTGTGACGGCGTGGAAGAAGCTCGGAAAGATTACAGCCATGACAGGCGACGGAGTCAACGACGCCCCGTCTATCAAGTCAGCCGATATTGGAGTGGGCATGGGAATCACGGGAACGGATGTTACCAAGAACGTGGCCGATATGGTCCTGACGGATGACAACTTTGCCACGATCGTCTCTGCAGTGGCTGAGGGCCGAAGAATCTATGACAATATCAGGAAGGCCATCCAGTTTCTGCTCTCCGCAAACCTGGCAGAGGTTATCTCCGTGTTCGCAGCGACGCTTATGGGCTTTACCATTTTAAAGCCGGTTCACCTGCTCTGGATTAACCTGATTACAGACTGCTTCCCTGCGATTTCTCTGGGAATGGAGGAAGCTGAGAAAGATACGATGCAGAGACCTCCGAGGGATTCCAAGGACGGAATTTTTGCAAACGGCATGGGCTTTGACATCGTGTTCCAGGGAATCATGATCACAGTGCTGACCATGGCAGCCTACTTTATCGGCCACTATATGGAGGCTGGAGTGTGGGAGATCACCGATTCGCCGGACGGAATGACCATGGCGTTTTTAACGCTTTCCATGGTGGAGATTTTCCACTCCTTCAACATGAGATCCAGAAGGCATTCTATTTTCACACTGCCAAGGCAGAATAAATATCTGGTTTGGTCGTTTATCGCCTCCCTGATCTGTACCACAGCCGTAATCTATATTCCGGCTCTGAGGGATGCGTTTGAGTTCGAGCATATCTCCCTGGCCGAGTACGGCGCTGCACTTCTTATTTCTGTGATGGTAATACCGATTATGGAAATTGAGAAGGCCATTGAGAGGGCGATTGAGAAGAAGAAAGGAGTTTCCCTGAATTAAAGAAAAGGTGAGGGAAAGGCGAAACGGTAATGCAAAGGCCCGGCATGGACGGCGCAAAGAACGAATAGGAAATAGGAAAAAAAGCAGTAAAAAGAGACGGTAGAAAAAACATCGCAAATGGCCTGAGAGGAACGGAAAGTACCTTTCAGGCCATTTGCGTGCGCATCTTTCGGAAGTGCCTCATATTGCGCGAATCAGGAATTTCCGCGCTGTCTCACGCTTTCTGGCGACGGGGGGAAAGGGCGGTGTTCTTAACCTTCGCGGCTTTTTCTTGTTTCACAGAAGCTTAAACTGGAGACGGCAGTGTTTTCTCGTTTCTGAGGTATACAATCTTTCCCCCCAGGATGGTGGCATCTACCTGTACCTCAGGAAGCTCCTCCGGATCGACGGCGCAGGGATCGCGGTCTAAAATAACAAGATCTGCCAGCTTGCCTTCCGTCACAGAGCCTTTGATATGCTCCTCAAAGGCAGCATATGCGCTATTGATCGTGTAGAACCGGAGGGCTTCCATGACCGTTACTTTTTCATGGGGATTCCAGGGGGCCAGCTCAGGGTGTTCCAGAGATTTTCTCGTGACGATGGCGTAAATTCCGCAGAATACATTGGGCGTTTCCACGGGAACATCAGAGCTGGCGTTTAAGTTCACTCCCAGATCCGTCAGGGTACGCCATGCGTGGCAGTATTTAGCCCGGCTGCCCAGGCGGGACTCCATAATGGGGATATCCGTGGAGGTGGATGCAGGCTGAATATTGATGTTAAGGCCCAGCTTCGCAATTTTTTTATAAAGCTCCAGATTGCCCACCTGTCCGTGAACAAGGCGGTGGCGATGGTTTTTGCGGGGGAAGTCCCTCAGCACCCGCTCGTAGGCATTTAACACCTGTTCCAGGGCTCCGTCGCCGATAGTATGGATGCAGACCTGCATGCCTGCGCAGTGGGCTTTTCTGATATTGTCATACAGCTCCTGATCTGTATAATAATAGATTCCTGTTTCTCCCGGGGCGTCAGAATAGGGTTCCTTCATACCGGCTGTGCGGGCTCCCATCGTTCCGTCTGCCCACTGCTTCACGGGGCCGATACGGTAAAAATCATGACCCATTCCGGTGCGGAGGGAACAGTGATTCAGAAATTCATCGATATCCTTTCCGGTGGGAAGAGAGATTTTCTGATAAATGCGCAGAGGAAGCTTTTTTTCTGAGGCCAGCTCCTGATAGGCATGGTAGATATCCATAAAGTCGCCGGGATATCCCAGATCGTAGGTGTCCTCTGTATGTACGGTAGTTATGCCATAGCGCAGCATCTCCTCTCCGCCGCGGATAATCGCCTGTTTTAATTCCCTCCTGGCCGATTCCGGGTCTCTTTGTTTCTTAAACCATTCCAGAGCTGCCTCCCGGATCACGCCGTTTGGTTCTCCGTCCGCCCCTTTGTCAAACTGCCCTCCCGGAAGATACGTTTCCCTTGTGACATTTCCATCCCTCAAAGCCATGGTATTGGCAATTCCCACGTGTCCGCAGGTACGGATAATCAGAATCGGATGTTTGTCAGAAACTCTGTCCAGATCCTCTTTTGTCGGAAAGATGCCTCCCGGAAAGAGGTTCTGATTCCAGCCGCGGCCGAATACCCACTCTCCCTCCGGAATCTTCCTGTCTCTGATAAAATGTCTGATTCGCCCGCACATTTCTTCACAGGAAAGGCAGTTTTCCAGATTTGCATATCGCAGAGAATTGCCGTAGCCCACCAGGTGAGTATGAGAGTCGTTGAAGCCTGGAACGACAGTGCGCCCGCCCAGATCGATGACCTGGGTAAGCTTTCCTTCCCAGCTTTTTATTTCCTGGTTGGAGCCTACTTTTGCGATCCTGTCTCCTGTGATGGCTGCAGCTTCTGCGATGCGGCCGTCCATGGTATAGATCCGGGCATTTTTTAGAATCATTGTTGTCTGCGGCATATGGTTTCCTCCTGAAATAATTTAGTGAAATAAAATAGATGCTTTTTTAAATCAGCACATTTTATGCCATGAGAACCAGGCTTATTTCAGGGAGAAACACCCCTCTTTCTGCGAAAGCAGGATATATGGCGCAAAATTTTTTGCATTAAAAGAAAAATTTTCTTCACAAGACAATGCCTGAAAAAAATATTTGCGCTTTAATTGAGACCGTATTTTTCAATTTTGTAGGACAAGGTCTGGCGGGATATACGGAGCACTCTGGCTGCCTCTGTAATATTGTTCGTTTTTGCAAGAATGCGGCTGATGGCCTCTCTCTCATAGCAGGCCGTATTTTCTGTCAGAGACAGAGATTTATCGTAAGGGAATCTGTCCCTTCTCTTCTCATCTGCCTCTGCCCTCTCCTGGTTTACGGCAAGGTCGTTTTCATTTTCCTGAGAGCAGCCCTGATATGCGGAATCCTCCTGGAGAATATCGGGCAGATCACTCATATTAATCATGGAGCTCTGACAGAGATTGAAAGCATATTCAAGTGTATTTTTCAGTTCCCGCACATTCCCCTTCCAGTCATAATTCTGAAATGTCATTTTTACCAGAGCGCTCACTCCGCGGATGGATTTGTCCATTTTTCTGTTAAAGTGATTGATAAAATAATCAGTCAGTATCATGACGTCTGGTTTACGGTCTCTTAAAGGGGGAATATCGATCCGGACGACACAGATCCGGTAGAAGAGATCTGTTCTCATGAGGCCGGAACGGAGCACTTCAGCCGGATGTTTATTCATGGCACAGATGATCCTGGCATTAAAGCTGGTGCTTTTAGCGCTTCCGATTCTCCTCACCTGCTGCTCTTCGATGGCCTTCAGCAGCTTGGCCTGCATGGAAATATCCATAGAGTTGATCTCGTCCAGAAATAAAGTACCGCCGTCGGCCAGTTCGAAAAGCCCTTTTCTGTTTTCGGCTCCTGTAAAGCTGCCTTTTTCCACGCCAAAAAAGATAGCTTCCAGGAGCGATTCGGGGATAGCGGCACAGTTTTGTGAAATAAAGGGCTTTTTTGCCCTGTGGGAGCAGGTGTGCAGGGACTGCGCAAACAGCTCTTTTCCAGTTCCCGTCTCTCCGTAGAGCAGTACAGGAGAATCATTGTTCGCAATGAGAGCGCACCGTTCTTTCAGGGCAATCATAATGGGATCCTGCGAGATGATGTCATCCAGAGTATACAGATCTCCCTGCTGCCGTCTGGGAAGCCCTTTTCCCGCCCGGTATTTTTCATAGAAAATAGTGGAAGTCATGGCCCCGATCACTTCATTTCCGGCTAACAGAGGAACTGTGGATGAGACAATGTCCAACAGCTCCCCGCGGCATGTGTGTATGACCTGCCGCTCGTCAAACCGGGGCTTTCCGCTTTCGATTACACGCATAATGGAGCTGGTCTGGTTATCCAGCTCCGGATACACATCCGTCACATGCATGCCGATGACCTCATCCGAGAGGATTCCGTCGTGAAACCATTTCATAAATTCCACATATCCATATTTGTCACAGACGAGCACGCCATCCGTATCCTCATACAGCTGTCTGGCCTGAACCAGAGCATTTGTAATCATGTGAGTTTCTCCTTTCTCATTTTCCGTATATTTTGCTTTAGTGTAGCATAAAAAAAATAATGTCGCAAATATTTTTGCTTTTTTACAGAGGTGTGCAAAAATATTGGCGTAAATTTTCTGTATTTCAAACCATTTTTTCTTAAAAACGGTTAAATATTTTGAATTTTATGGCTATTTCTGTAAAAAAACGGCTCTTTTGCGCATGGCATGGGAGTTGCTTAAATAATATGCATAAAACGCAATATCCTATAATATCAAAAGGGGGATACGAAATGAAACTTTATCAAAACGGCGTTATTCTCACGATGAATGCTGCCGGGGAGCGGGCAGGCTCAATGGCGGTGGAGGGGGAACACATTGTCCGTGTGGGAGATGAGGAGGAACTGGCGGAGGAGTTTCCTCACGCGAAGAAGGTGGATCTAAGGGGAAGAACAGTTATGCCGGGCTTTATCGAAGGCCATGTCCACCTGCTTAACTATGCCTACAGTCTTACAAAAATTGACTGTGCCCCTCTGAAATCCATCGAAGAAATGATTGAGGCGGGAAGGAAATACATAAGGGAGCGCCAGGTTCCTGCCGGAAAATGGGTTCAGGGACGGGGCTGGAACCAGATCTTTTTTGCTGAAAAGCGAAATCCGACTACTGCTGATCTGGATGCGATCAGTACGGAGCATCCGATTGTATTCACCAGGGTCTGCGAGCACATGGTAGTGGCCAACTCCATGGCTCTTTCCATGGCAGGAATCACAAAAGAAACAGAGAATCCAGAGGGCGGAGAAATTGAGCATGATGAAAATGGAAATCTGACAGGACTTTTGAAGGAGACTGCCCGTTACCTGATTTACCGGATGATTCCCGACAAATCGGTAGAGGAAATCAAGGAAATGCTGGTAAATGCCATTTCCATCGCTTCCTCCCTGGGGCTTACCACCATGCATTCCGATGATTTTGAGACATTCTCAGATAAAGACTGGAGAAAGGTTATGAGGGCATATCGGGAGCTGGAGCAGGAAGACAGGCTGAACATGAGAATCAGAGAGCAGTGTCTCCTTCCCCAGATAGACCGGCTGAAAGAATTTATTAAAGAGGAGATTCTGGAGCGCCATGACACTTCCATGGTACAGGCAGGCCCACTGAAGCTTCTGACAGATGGTTCTCTGGGCGGGCGAAGCGCATTTCTGCGGGCACCGTACTCGGATGCCCCGGACACCTGCGGAATTGCCGTATTTACGAAGGATGAGCTGAACGAGCTGGTGACAACGGCCCATGAGGCAAAAATGGGAGTAGTATGCCATGCCATTGGCGACGGCGCCATGGAGATGTGCATGGATGCCTTTCTGAAAGCCCAGGAAAAAAGGCCGGATCCCGATGCCAGATTCGGAATTATCCACCTGCAGATCACCCAGCCGGATATTTTGAAGCGGTTTAAAGAACAGAATGTGATTGCATATATGGAACCGGTGTGCTTAAACAGTGATCTTCACATTGCGGAAAGCCGTGTGGGAGCAGAACGTCTTCCGTCTACGTATAATTACAGAACTCTGTGCGATATGAATGTGATGTATACCATGAGCTCTGACTGTCCGGTAGATTCCTTAAATCCATTTGACAGCTTATTTGTAGGAGTCAACCGATGTGATTACAGCGGCTATCCAGAAGGAGGATGGATGCCGGAGCAGAAGCTCACAGTGGAGCAGATGCTCCGCGGCTTCACCATAAACGGAGCTTACGCTTCTTTTGAGGAGAATCTGAAGGGCTCGCTGGAAGAAGGAAAGCTGGCAGATTTCGTCATTCTCTCCCAGGATCCCACCAGGTGCGATCCCATGAAGCTTCGTGACATTGCTGTAGAGGAAACGGTTCTGGGAGGACGTACAGTCTACCGGAAAAAGTAAGCATATTTTAAGGAGGATGTTTATGAGTAAGAAAAACCCTGAGCCCAATGGAAACAGCAGCAATATCAATGAATCCGATGCAGAGTTCAGACCGTCCTTTGGCGCAGCGATTATCTGCGTCCTTTCACTGATTATATTCATGGCGGTATCTATTTTCTTCTTTGATCAGAAGATGCATGTGGCCATGATGGCTTCCCTGGGCGTTACCCTTCTTGTCTTAAAGATCGAGAAATGTCCGTGGAGCAAGATTGAGAGCGCGATTATGCGGGGCGGAGAACTGATGATTCCAACGGCTATGATCCTATACAGTATCGGTGCTCTGATGGGAGCCTGGATTGCCAGCGGGACAGTTCCCATGATTATCTACTGGGGACTTAAAATTATCTCTCCATCTGTGTTTCTGGCCACTGCATGTATCGCATGTATGCTGACTTCTCTGGCCACCGGGTCTTCCTGGTCTGCCATCGGAACTGCCGGCGTTGCCCTGATGGGCGTCGGCATGGGACTTGGCGTAAACCCGGCCATGACCGCCGGTGCTATCGTTTCCGGCTCTGCCTTCGGCGATAAGATGTCTCCTCTTTCTGATACGACGAATCTGGCTCCGGCAGTTGCGGAGGGGGATGTATTTGACCACATTAAAGCCATGTTTTTCACTACAACGCCAAGTATCCTGATTGCGCTGGCTGTTTTCCTGGTTCTGGGATTTAAGTTTTCGGGAAATGCAGAAAGTGAGACAATTGCAGGTATCCTGAGCGCCCTGAATGAAAACTTTAATTTAAATATTCTGACACTGATTCCTCCGGTTTTAGTTATCGCTCTGGCAGTTTTAAAGAAGCCGGCGTTTCCGATTCTTCTGATTTCAGGCGGTACGGCAGCTCTCATTGCGATGATAGTTCAGGGCTATTCTTTAGGGGAGTTATTCAGTATCATGGAAGAAGGATTCGTGTCCAATACGGGAAATCCTGACATTGACAGCCTTCTGTCGCGAGGCGGACTTCTGAATATGAATTACACCTGCTCCCTTGGCATCATTGCCATGGTTTACGGAGGGATTCTGGAACACCTTGGATTCCTTGAAGTATGCCTGGAGAGGATGAAATTCGTCAGCAAGTCAGTTGGCACCCTTGTATGTTCTACTGTTGTCAGCTGCATCATTTTCAATATTATTACAGCCAGCCAGTATATGTCGATTATCCTTGGCGGACGCCTCTTCATCGGTGAGTTTAAAAAGAAGGATATGCTTCCTCAGACCTTATCCCGCTGCCTTGAAGACGGAGGAACTGTAACCTCTCTGATTGTCCCGTGGAATGTGGATGGAGCCTTTGCAGGGGCGACCCTGGGCGTACCGGTTCTCTCCTTCCTTCCGTTTGCTGTGTTTAACTGGGTCGTTCCGATTGTGTCGATCACCTTCGGTTTCCTGGGCAAGTTCCAGTGGAAGACAGGGGAAATAAAATCTACAAAGACCTACCGGGATTCGCTGGAAGTGTAGCGGCAGACAGGGATTATACGGAAAAGACTGAAAAAGCAGAGAACCGGCGCGCTCTGGCGCTGGCTCTCTGCTTTTGATTTCACTCTTATTTCATCACTTCCTCAAACGAGGCATGTCTTTCCAGCTCTTCTGCCATTCTCGCCATGCGGGAGAGATCTCCGATGAGAATGATGCCGCACAGGCGGTTGTTCAGGAAATAGTATTTTCTGTACTGTTCCTTGCCCATATCCTTGAATTCCACCGTCTTGTAGAGCAGGTTCGGGTTCTTGCCGTTGTCGCCTGCCGCATAGAGGGAGGTATTCATACCGTTGAAGGTCAGAGCAGAGGACACCTCGCGGTATTCCAGACTGTCGCCTGCCGCATTGGCTCCGGCGATACGGCCCTGTTCTGAGGCCTCCGGCCAGATGGCAAAGTTTGCCCCCTTGTACTCTGCGCAGTCGCCGCAGGCGTAGATGTTTTTGAGGCCTGTCTCCATATGGCTGTTTACCACAACGGCTCTCTCCACCTGAAGCCCCATCTCCTTTGCCAGCGCCGTGTTTGCCCGGACTCCGGCAGAAATGATAACCAGCTCCGCCGGGAAGGATTCGCCGGACTGGAGAGTAACGCCGGATACGGCGCCGCTTTCGTCTGCGTCAATGCTCTCGATAGTGACTCCGGTGTGGATGGAGATGCCGTTTTTCTCCACGATTTCCTTCAGAATCGTTCCTGCGGTGGCATCCAGCTGGCGTCCCATGAGCATGGGGGCAGCCTCCAGAACTGTCACCCTGAGGCCTGCCTTTTTCAGCTCCCAGGCAGCCTCCAGGCCCAGAACACCGCCTCCGATGACAACTGCATTCCTGGTGTGTCCAAGGAGACCGGACAGCTTTTCCACATCAGCCATGCGCCGGATGGCGACTACCTGTTCCCTGTCGCTGCCCTTGATCGGCGGGATGAAGCATTCGCTGCCCAGGGCGTAGATCAGGCGGGTAAAATGAATATTGCTGCCGTCATCCAGTGTTACCTGGGAATTTTCCATATCGACAGATACGACGCGTTTTCCGAGCATCTGATAGACCTGGTTCTCCTCGTACCAGCTTTCCGGCTCCACGGCAATCTGATCCGCGCTCAGATCGGCCAGCATGGTCTTCGTCAGCATCGGCCGGTTGTAGGTGCGGTACGGCTCTTCAGAGATCAGGATGACCGTTCCCGTCTTATCCCTCTCCCTGATGGCCTTTGCCGCATTGAAGCCGGCGGTGCCGTTTCCGAGGATGACATAGTATTCCTTTGTATTATTGGAAAAGGAATTTTCCTCCGCTTCAACAGGCACGAAGTTTTCTTTTCCTACACCGCAGACCGGGCAGATCTCCAGGGAAGAGTCGAAAATCTCTCCGCAGACAAGGCATTTTACAAGGCTTCTGGCACCGGTCTTTTTCGGCTTGACAGCCTCGATGTTGAGCACGCGGCAGCCAAACTGATAGCCGTACTCGTAGGCCCCCACCAGATCGGCATGGCTTGGCTTAAAGCGCACACGGTAGCCCTCGTCCACCTTCATGCGAAGCTGTCTGAGTCTTTCCAGAATGTGAGGCACTCCCTCGCCGCTCCAGCCATAGCTGCCGAAGGCTCCGGCATACTTGCCGCCGTGGGTTCCTGCAAACATGGAGAGAGTCAGCTCCCAGATGGGGGCCAGTGCCTCACCCACAATAGTAGGCGTACCCAGGAGGATTCCGTCTGCAAACAGAAGCTCCGCCTCCACGGCAGCCTTGTCCGCTTCCACCATATCGTAGGAGCGCACCTCAATGTCGCCGCTGTCTTTAATGCCCTCGGCGATCTTTTCAGCCAGTTCCTTGGTGTAGCCGTAGGCGCTCACATAGGGGATGATGACGGTTTTTTTCGTGTTGGGGTTGGTCACTGTGGACCACTCCTCATATTTGGCCATAATATTTTTGATGGATTCCTTTGTGTCGAGCACAGGACCGTGACCGGTACAGATCATGGAAATATCCATATTTTTTATCCGGTTTAAAGCCTTCAGCATGAAAGGCTTAAACGGCCCGATAATACAGTCGTAGTAATACCTGGCTGCCTTCATATAATCCTCATGATTTGGAACAGTGCTTGCCAGGACGCCGCTGTGGGCATAGTGGGAGCCGAAGGAATCGCAGGTTACCAGGATCTGTTCCTCCTCGATAAAGGTGTACATGGTATCCGGCCAGTGGAGGTTGGGAACAATGAGGAACTGAAGCGTTTTATTCCCGATTCCCATTCTCTGGTGATCTTTCACAGGGATGCTTACAAAGTCGCGGTTTACAATCTCCTTCAGGAAACCGATGGCGCAGCCTGTAGCCAGAATTTTCATCTTGGGGCTTAAATCCAGGAGCTTTTCCACGCTTCCCGCGTGATCCGGCTCTGTGTGGCTGACAACCAGATAGTCAATGTTTCCCACATCAATGATTTCCTTCAGCTTTTCCAGGTACTCGTCAAAAAACTTTGCCTTGGCAGTCTCAAACAGAATAGTCTTGTCTCCGGCCTTTAAGACGTAGGAATTGTAGGTGGTGCCGAATTCTGTGTACATGATGATGTCAAACACCCGAAGGTTTTCATCAATCACGCCCGTCCAGTAGAAGCCTTCTCTCAGTTTTACCATGTGCATAGGGTTCCTCCTTTATCATTGAAAAATCAAAGGTTGTGAAAATTATAAAAAATGTAACTGTAGTAATAATATGAATAAAAATAAAAATAATTACTGATATTATTATAACATGAAAAAACAGAAAAAGAAAGGGAAGTTTCCATTAATTTCAGGAATAATTCTAATTTGGAGGCAGAGGAAGAATAAGAACGATAAGGGGTACAGCAGATATGCTGTGCAGGACAGGGAAAATTATGCAGGGAATGAAAAAAATTCATTGCTGCAGAGGTAAATTCCGCCCCCTGTTTACAATAACAGAGGAATCGATGGTTTTCTGCAGTTAAAATTATGATAGAATATATAATAAATCTAATGGATCTCAGTACAGTGCTGCCGAATACAACATACCTCAGACATCGAAGCGCGCTGATTTTTGAATATCCGGTTAGGGTAAAAAGAGGTCAATGTCGTTTTGAGTGAGCTGAAACGGCAAAAGGAACTGGAAGCGGTTCAGTGGAGCGCAGAAGATGTATGGTGTGAGGATAAAAAAGAAAAAATCAGGGAAGAACTTGCGGATGTACTGAGCTACTGTATTTTAATGGCAGATACTTGCGGGCTGGATATGGATGAAATAATTCAGGAAAAAGTCAGGAAGAACGCAGAGAAGTATCCGGTAGAAAAAGCCTACGGACATAAAGAAAAGTATACGGAGCTGGGAGAATAATATGCAGCTGCCATATTCTGATGTTCTGGATATAGCCCATTTTTCCAGATTGTTTGACAATAAAAGTGAGTCCTATAAGTTATTCTGGTTTCAGGCCATTGCGCGGAAAATAAAAGAGGGGCGCAGCGTAATCACCTTCGAAGCACTGATTGATGAAATGATTGCAGATGCATGGTATATGGTTTCGGAGTATCACTTAAATCTGGGACCCAACGATACCCTGGAACGAGTGGTTCACCGCCTGAGCGAGATCAGTCATATGAAATCCAGTGAGAAAAAGGAAGCGATTGCAGGCGCCTTTTATGGAGTCCATGAAGGGAAAAGAGTGGAACAGATCCGGGAAAAATCTTGCAGCAAGAATCAATCAGGAACAAAGGCTGATATATTATTTTCTACAATTTCTCGGTCTGGACACCCAAATTCAAATCCAGAAAGAGTGGGCGGATTATATCGAACAGAATTACGAAATCATACAGGGGTGGATTGAATTAAACCTGATTCAATACCTTCAGAGAAGAAATCCCAGTGTCCCGGGAGTTGTGGACAAGCTGTTTCCGCCGAGAGAGCGGAAGCTGGAAAAGGTAAAAAAGTATTGGAAGATGATTGTAGCCATAAAACCGATTTGCGAAATCTATGGAGAAAAACCGCTGAATGAAAAAAATATATCGATTGATCATTTTGTGCCCTGGTCATATGTGGCCCACGATGAGCTGTGGAAAAGCGAATATTTATCCTATGAAATGATGTGGAAATATCCCAAAATACATGAAGCGTTTGAAAAATGTGCCAGGGAGCATCTGAATAATCAGGAGATCAGACATAAGCTTTATCAGCAAGGTCTGTCGGAAAGGGAGTTCTCAGGGCGCCTGGAGGAGGTTATTCTTCCTGTCTATCAGTCGGCAAAAAGTATGGGATTTCCTAATTGGAGCCTGAAGGGGTGAGATGATGTGTGAGTATTATGAGCTCCATGCAAAACTATACGCAGAAGAAACATTTTCTGCTGATATGTCGGAACAGTACAGGAGATTTCTTCCTCTGCTGAGAGAGCGGGCAAGGATTCTTGATGTGGGAAGCGGCAGCGGGCGTGATGCGTGTTATTTTCAAAAGAAGGGATATCAGGTAACTGCACTGGAACCCTCAAAAAATCTTTGCAGAGAAATCCGAAAAGTGTTCTCAGGAAAAATCGTGTGTTCTGATATTCAGAGCTATCAGCCGAATCAACGGTTTGATGGAATCTGGGCCTGTGCGTCATTCCTTCACCTGCAGGAAAAGGAAGTTTTCAGCTTTTTTGAAAAGATTGATTTATATTTAAATGACAGTGGGATTATATATCTTTCCGGGAAGAATGGAATTTCTGCAGGAGAAGCGGCGGATGGACGTTATTTTTTTGAATTTACTGAACAGCTGGCGGAAAAGATATTGACAGTCAATGACCGAATGAAGCTGGAACAGCTGTGGTATACGGAAGATATAAACGGGAGAAAGGGTTTCCGGTGGATGAATATGATATTTAGGCTTTCATCCAAAATATGATAAGAGACAAAGATGGGGCTGCATGGCAGGAGTAAATGCCGCCCCTGTTATGCAGGACTTATAACAGGGGCAAATGGGATGGGAGGTATTTATGCTGTCCAAAACCTGCAATAACTTTTTCAATTAAGAGTTCACAGATTTTTCACAAAAGAATTAGCACTCACCTCTTGACAGTGCTAACAATAAGTGTTATATTACAGCTAGAACAAAGGAGGAGCAAGTCCCAGAGAAACGGATGAACATTCTCCGGAGTTCTGAAACAGAAGATAGATAATAAAAGAAGATTACGATATTACAGTCTGGCTATAGACTGACTGCGACATCTGAAGAGACAGGAGGAATGTTTTATGTTAATGCCCAGTATTTTTGGAGAGAACTTATTTGACGACTGGATGGATTTCCCATTTGACAAAAATTTCTTTAACGGACGGGATCCTCTGTATGGAAAGAATGCAAAGAACATCATGAAGACCGATATCCGTGAAACAGATAACGGCTTTGAGCTGGACATCGATCTTCCGGGCTTCAAAAAGGACGACGTCAGTGCAGAGCTGAAAAACGGATACCTGACCATCAGCGCGGCCAAAGGGCTTGACAAGGATGAGAAGGATAAAGAGGGAAGATACATCCGAAGAGAGCGCTATACAGGAAACTGCACAAGGAGCTTTTACATCGGAGAACAGGTAAGACAGGAGGATATCAAGGCAAAATTCGAGGACGGCATTTTAAAGATTGCCTTCCCAAAGCAGGATCAGAAAAAGATGGAAGAAAACAGATACATTGCCATTGAGGGCTAAATATTCAAAAGGCCGGGCAGCATTTCAACAGGCTGCCCGGCCTTTTTTCTTCATAAATAAGGAAGGATATGGTATAATAGCGAGGAAAACGCATGCCATGCTTGCATGAGCATGCATTTGACGAGCAGCCCATCGAGACGTTAGTCGAGATGGTATAATAACCGCGGAGCGGTTATTATACCTGCGCATACCGGTTTCAGCATGTACTGCTGAAATCCGGGCGCTAAATTCCGCCGGAGGCTGCTGTATCCGAAGGATATGGTATAATGACCGCAGAGCGGTCATTATACCTGCGCCGAACCGCCAGCGGCTTCTGCATTTAAAATCTTTCAGTGAATGAAAACAGGCGGAGCCGGAGAAAGTAAAAAGAAAACCGGAAAAAGTGTAGGCATCCGGGCGGAGACCGCAGAAGCAGAAGTTCAGAACGGATATGACTGCATTCAGGCGGGGACTGTGAAGGCAGGTGCCGCAAATACAGATACAGTATTAAAGGAACACAGGATATAACAAAAAAACAACTGAATCAGGAAGGGAAACCATACATGAGCTTGGAATTTAAACCGATTACTGCAAAGGATATTGACAGACTGACGCCGTTCTACATGATGCGGCGCAACAGAACATGTGACAGCGTATTTCTGGAGAGCTTTCTCTGGAGGGAGTATTACAATGTAAGATATGCAATCTGGGAGGAGAGGGCTCTTTTATGGCTGATGGAATACAAGGGCCGTGTATTTTCTGCCATGCCCCTCTGCAGGGAGGAGGATCTGGAAGAGGCCTTCGGTGAGCTGGAGAGATATTTCAATGAGGAGCTTCACTATCCTTTAGTCATTAACCTGGCTGACGAGGAGGCTGTCAGGTGCCTGAACCTGCCGCCGGAGCGGTATCTGGTAAAGGAAGAGGAGGGGGCCTATGATTATCTGTATTCTGCCGAATCTCTAAAGACCCTTGCAGGCAAAAAGCTCCACAAGAAAAAAAACCACCTGAACAGTTTTATAAAGAAGTATGAGGGACGCTATGAATACAGAACTCTTACCTGTGAGGAAATTCAGGATGTGTGGAAATTTCTGGACAGATGGAGAGAGGGAAAGGGGGAGGATGTGGAGGAGCACCTGGACTTTGAGGTGAGGGGAATCCACGAAATTCTCCGCAACTGCTGTTCTCTGAATATCAGGATGGGCGGAATCTATGTAGACGGTGAGCTGGAGGCCTTCTCCATTGGAAGCTACAATCCCACGGAACGGATGGCGGTGATCCATATCGAAAAGGCAAACTCCGACATGAGAGGGCTGTATCAGCTGATTAACCAGCAGTTTCTGATTCGGGAGTTTCCGGAGGCTGAGATTGTAAACCGGGAGGACGATCTGGGCATTGAGGGGCTGCGCAAGGCGAAGATGTCATACTGCCCGATTGATTTTGCGAGAAAATACCTGGTGGAGCAGGTATCCTTCGGAGAGTCCTCAGAAAAAGGAGAGGGCTTTGGCTGGGCAGAGCATATTGGAGCTCTGGCAGGGGACGAGGAGGAACGCCTGCAGGCAGCCGGACTGGGGGAAAACACCCTGACAGACGGAAAAATGGAGGAGAAGCGACGGAAGACAGGGGAGAAAACAGAGCAGCCGCAGAATTCCCATACGGAGGAGATTTGCTATGCAGATGAGACAGAGAAACAGGAGTGCCGCGGTCTCTGGCATGAGGCTTTCCCGGATGATTCCGTTCCATTTGCCGACTACTATTTTAAGGAGAAGGTGAGAGACAACAGAATCCTCATAAAGAGGGAGGAGGGAAAGCTGGCCTCTATGCTCCATCTGAATCCCTATACCTTTGTGTGCAGAGAGGGCAGGTGGAGAATTGACTATATTGTCGGCGTGGCGACGGCAAAGGACAGAAGACACAGAGGCCATATGGCTTCTCTGCTTCGCCGGATGATGGAGGATATGAATCAGGAGGGAGTTCCCTTTACCTTCCTGATGCCGGCATCCGAAGCGATCTATCGTCCTTTCCAGTTTGCCTTCATCTACCGCCAGCCCAAATTCAGACTGACCAGGGAGGCAAAGGAGCGCCTTTTCTTCAGCCCCCTGGCTGCAGACGGTGAGAGCGGGGAGACAAAGCTGGCAGCCTCCTATATGGAAGAATGGCTGGGCGCCCGATATGAGGCCTACTGTTCCCGGGATGAGGCCTATGTGAAGCGTCTTGTAAAAGAGCTTGCCAGCGAGGACGGCACCCTGGAGCTTATGTACGATGGGGAAAGACTCTGCGGACTTTTTTCAGAATGGGGTCTGGGGGAGAGAGAACAGCGCCTGCTCTATACGGAGGCTTCCTTTGCCGGGGAGGACAGGGCCGGGGAAAAGCCTGCCATCATGGCACGGATTACCAATGTGGAAGCCTTTTTCCAGATGCTCTCAGGAAAGGATGAGGCAGAGTACAGAAGGGAGCGGTCGGACAGGCAGAGAGAGGCCGATTCAAGGACAGAGCCGAGACGGCCGGACGGCGTACTGGGCGTGAGGGATCCCTTCCTTACCGCCTGCGACGGGTATTACAACATCTTTATTGAAGAGGGACATGCCAGAGCAGAGAAGAGGGCCAGCGGGAAAGGTTCCGAGAGGGAGGAGAAAATTCTGAATCTCTCCATCGACAGTCTGGCTCAGTGGCTGTTTGGGTACAGAGGCCTTGACGAAATTCTGGAATCAGAGGGGAGAGGAGGCCAGGCGCCGGGGTGGACAGGAAGAATCCGCCCCGTTGACGGCGTCCTGATTGACGAGGTCGTTTAGGATTCGATTCTGGCCAGGAGCCGGGAAAGGCTCTGATTTTCAGGCAGGAGGTATTTGAAAATGGAAGAAAGAGAGAAAAGAGAGCAGCTTAAGCAGTGGATTCAGGAAAGTGAAAATGTGGTGTTTTTTGGAGGGGCAGGCGTGTCCACGGAGAGCGGGATCCCCGATTTCAGGAGTGTGGACGGACTCTACAGCCAGGAGTACGCGTATCCGCCGGAAACGATCCTAAGCCACAGCTTTTACATAAGGAAGCCGGAGGAATTTTTCCGTTTTTACAGAAATAAGATGCTGTTTCCCGATGCAAAGCCCAACCGGGCGCACCTGGCCCTGGCAAAGCTGGAGCGGGAGGGCAAGGTAAAAGCCGTCATTACCCAGAATATTGACGGGCTTCACCAGGCGGCGGGAAGCAGGGAAGTGCTGGAGCTTCACGGCTCTGTCCACCGCAATTACTGTGAGCGCTGCAAAACGTTCTATTCCATGGAGCAGGTGATGGCCATGGAGGGAGTGCCGAGATGCAGCTGCGGCGGAACCATAAAGCCTGATGTAGTGCTCTACGAGGAGGGGCTGGACAGCCAGGTGCTCTCCCGCTCCATCCAGCATATCAGAAATGCAGATATGCTGATTGTCGGGGGAACCTCCCTGGTGGTCTATCCGGCAGCTGGGCTCATTGACTATTACCGGGGGAACAGACTGGTGCTTATCAATAAGTCCGCTACCGCCCGCGACAGCCAGGCAGATCTGGTGATCTGCGGCAGCATCGGGGAGGTGCTTGGAGAGGCTGCAGGGATTCCTGAGATAAAGAGAGTGTGAAGAAACAGGCCGGGCAGACGGTGCGGAGAAAGACAATAAAGACAATAAATCAGGGGAGCGGAGGCTTGGCGGACAATGGAACACAGTTATAAGCCTGACGGCGGCAGATATGGCAGAATGAAATACAGAAGATGCGGGAGGAGCGGGCTGCTGCTTCCGGAATTATCCTTCGGTCTGTGGCAGAACTTCGGTACGGAAAAGACAAAGGAGGAGAGAAGAGAGCTGATTCTTACAGCCTTTGATCTGGGAATCACACACTTTGATCTGGCAAATAATTATGGTTTTCCCGCTGCGGGGGCTGCTGAGGAGAATTTTGGAGAGATTCTGAGGGAGGATTTGAAGGACTTCAGGGATGAGCTGATTATCTCCACAAAGGCAGGATATGAGATGTGGCCGGGGCCCTACGGCAACTGGGGATCCAGAAAATATCTGATGGCCAGCATTGATCAGAGCCTCAGGCGTATGGGCCTGGAGTATGTGGATATTTTTTATCACCACAGGCCGGACCCGGAAACGCCCCTGGAGGAGACCATGGAGGCTCTGAGCGATATAGTCCGCCAGGGAAAGGCCCTCTATGTGGGAATTTCCAATTACAGGGAGGGGGAGGCCAGGAAGGCGGCGGCCATTCTCCGGGAGCTTCACACGCCGTGTCTGGTGGATCAGATCCGCTATAATCTGCTGGAACGGTGGCCGGAGGACGGCCTTCTGGAAGCCCTGGAGGAGAACGGAGCCGGCTGCGTCTGCTTCAGCCCTCTGGCCCAGGGAGCGCTGACCGGAAAATATCTGACCAAAATCCCGGAGGATTCCCGGGCAGCCAGAAAGGGAACAACGGTTGCAGAGAGGTATATTAAGGAAGAAAACCGGGAAAAGATAAGGAGGCTTCAGAGGTTTGCAGGGGAGAGAGGGCAGTCTCTGGCCCAGCTTGCCCTTATGTGGGTGCTCAGGAGAAGGGAAGTTACCTCTGTCCTCATCGGGGCAAGCCGCCCGGAGCAGATTGGGGAGAATGTAAAAATTCTTTCCCAGAAACCTCTGGATGGCGGTGAGCAGGAAGAGATTGACAGAATTCTGGCATCCTGCTGAGGCAGGAGGCAAGGCGGGCATAGGACAGCAGAGGAGGGCAGCGGCGGGAGAGCCGGATCAGGAAAATATGGATTTATGGAGAGAAATATGGTATACGAGGTTGGAGATATTGTAAAGCTGAAAAAGCCCCATCCCTGCGGAAGCCAGGAGTGGGAGATTCTCAGAGTGGGAGCTGATTTCAGACTCAGGTGCATGGGCTGCGGCCACCAGGTCATGATGGCCAGACCCCTTGTTCAGAAAAACACGAGAGGGCTCAAAAACAAAGACGGGGAAAAGAAAGCATAAGCCGCAGAAAAAGGCGAGAAAAAACTTGAAAAAGAGCTTGATTTTATCAGGGTTCTCTGGTAAGATAATTATTCGTGATATATTATAGAAATTCCTTACTCTCTGTTAAAAGTCAGGGAGTCAGAGACCACAAGGAGGTTTAAGCAGCATGAACAAGTATGAGTTAGCAGTTGTTCTTAGCATGAAGCTGGAAGACGAAGAGAGAGCAGCAGCCATCGAGAAAGTAAAAGGTTACATTACACGTTTCGGCGGTACTGTTACAAACGTTGATGAATGGGGTAAGAAGAGATTAGCTTACGAGATTCAGAAGATGAAAGAGGGCTTCTACTACTTCATCCAGTTTGAGTCTGATTCCGTATGCCCGAACGAGGTTGAGGCACACGTTCGCATCATGGAGCCGGTAATCAGATACTTATGCGTAAGGCAGGATGCATAAATAAAGAAAGTGTGATCGTATGAATAAAGTAATTCTGATGGGTAGACTTACCAGAGATCCGGAGGTTAGATATTCTCAGGGAGAGCGCGCTATGGCAATCGCCAGATATACGCTGGCAGTTGACAGAAGAGGCCGCAGAAGCCAGGATGACGGAGCACAGACAGCAGACTTCATCCAGTGTGTTGCATTTGACAGAGCCGGCGAGTTCGCCGAGAAGTATTTCCATCAGGGAACGAAGGTTCTTGTGACAGGAAGAATCCAGACAGGAAGCTACACAAACAGAGACGGTCAGAAGGTTTATACAACAGATGTAATCGTTGAGGATCAGGAGTTTGCTGAGAGCAAGAACGCTTCCGCAGGCCACGACGGCGGCTACCAGGCCGCACAGCGTCCGGCTCCTGCAAGCGCAATCGGCGACGGCTTTATGAATATCCCCGACGGAGTAGAAGACGAAGGACTTCCGTTCAACTAAGGACGGGAAAAGCGATAGAGAGCGGAGAGTGAACGAAGAGTTCAGACAGTCCGGCAGTCGGATGAAAGGCAGCAAAGCTGCTGTGTTGTTTTGAGTATCAGGAAACTCAAAATGTGGATTGAATAAGGAGGTAGCACCAATGGCATTCAATAAAGGTGATAAGGCAGACGCTTCCAAAGTAAGAAGAGGCGGCATGCGCAGAAGAAAAAAAGTTTGCGTTTTCTGTGGAGAGAAGAACGGAACAATCGACTACAAGGATACAAACAAGTTAAAGAGATACGTATCTGAGAGAGGAAAAATCCTTCCGAGAAGAATCACAGGAAACTGTGCAAAGCATCAGAGAGCTTTAACAGTAGCTATCAAGAGAGCACGTCACATCGCTCTTATGCCGTATACCTGCGACTAATCAGGCGGAGTCAGGCCCGGAAACCGAGAGGTTTCCGGGCCTTTTTTAGGTGGTGCGCCTGGCGGCATTCCTGCTTTACATTTTTTACATTTCTTTCCCAAACCCATTGAACCCCGGATCCCTTTTGCTTATAATATCCCTATGTAGAGATTAAAAACAAAAAGGAAAGGAAAACAGGGAAGATGAATAAGACCTATGAGATGGACATGTGCAATGGCCCTGTCCTGAAAAAAATTTTGATTTTCTCAATTCCGCTGATGCTTTCCGGCGTTCTGCAGCTTCTGTTCAACGCAGCGGACATTATTGTGGTGGGAAGGTTTGCCGGAAGCCAGTCGCTGGCGGCGGTGGGCTCCACGACGGCATTAATCAATCTTCTGATCAATATTTTTATCGGTCTCTCAGTGGGAGCCAACGTGGTAGTCGCCAGGGCCTACGGAGGCCGGCGCGACAAGGATGTGAGTGAGGCAGTACACACGGCAATCGCTGTCAGCATTGTCAGCGGCGTGATACTGATTGTAATGGGTTTTGTTTTTTCCAAGCTCATGCTGGAACTGATGGGGACACCGGATGATGTAATCGACAAGGCAGTCCTCTATATGCGGATTTATTTCGCGGGAATGCCTGTTGTCATGCTGTACAACTTCGGAAGCGCGATTTTAAGGGCAGTGGGAGATACGAGGAGACCTCTCTACTTTCTGACGATTGCAGGAGTGGTGAACATTGTGCTGAATCTCTTCTTCGTTATTGTGATGAACCTGGATGTGGCAGGAGTGGCCCTGGCGACCGTGCTCTCCCAGTGTATTTCAGCCGGACTTGTACTGCGCTGTCTGGCAAAGAGTGAGGGCGGGCTGAAGCTGGAGCTCTCCAAGATTAAGATTCACAGGAAAAAAATGTTTCAGATTTTCAAAATCGGCCTTCCGGCCGGAATGCAGGGAGCGATTTTCTCAGTTTCCAACGTTCTGATCCAGTCTTCTGTCAACTCCTTCGGATCGATTGCCATGGCAGGAAATGCGGCCTCAGCCAATATAGAGGGCTTTGTCTACAATGCGATGAACGCTGTCTACCAGACAAATCTCAGTTTTACCAGCCAGAACATCGGCGGAAAAAAGTACACGAGAGTGAACAAAATCCTCTTTACCTGCCTCGGAACCGTGACGGCAGTGGGAATGATTCTCGGCTTTGGAGCCTATGCGATAGGAGAGGAGCTTTTACGCATTTACTCAACGGATCCTGAGGTGATCCGCTATGGAATGCTGCGTATGAGCATTATTGCGACTACATACTTTACCTGCGGGTGGATGGATACGCTTGTGGGAAGTCTGAGAGGCATAGGCTATTCGGTGCTTCCGATGATCGTGTCTCTGACGGGAGCGTGCGGTCTCAGAATTCTCTGGATCTTCACAATCTTTGCACAGCAGAAAACGCTGACTTCCCTCTACATCTCCTATCCGGTGAGCTGGGTTATCACAGCGAGCGTACATATGCTCTGCTACTTCCTCATTAAGAGGAAGATGCCTAAAAAGGATGGGATTGTATAGCGGTAATCCTTCTTACAGATGAAAAGTACAGAAAATTTTTGAAAAATAAGATGAATAAATTGATAATTTTTCGCATGTATGATAAAATACAGGTAGAAATAAATCGTGGTATTCAGCGGGAAGCTGTCATATATATGCACAGCTAAAAGCTTTCAGCCGTGAGAGGAGGCCTGTATTATGAGTAAAAGGATTGTTACGATCAGCCGTGAATATGGAAGCGGAGGACGCCAGGTTGGGCAGATGGTGGCCAAAAATCTGGGAATGGAGTTCTATGACAAGAAACTGATTGATCTGGCCGCCAAGGAAATTGGATTTTCGCCGGAACTGATTGCTGACAAGGAGCAGAGGGTGACAAACAGCCTGCTCTATAACTTTGCCATGGGAAGTTTATACGGGATTGCCTATCCGAGAACACCCAAGCCTGAAGAGCTTCCGCTGACGGAGCAGATTTTTATTGCCCAGAAAAAAATCATTGAGGATGCGGCCAGGAGAAGCCCCTGTGTGTTTGTAGGGCGCTGTGCAGACTACATTTTGAAGGATCGGGACGATGTGCTGAAGGTCTTTATCTACTGCGACAGGGAGATCAGACGCCAGAGGGCACTGGCTGAGTACGGCGAGATTGAGGAATACATCGACGAATTCATGCATCAGACGGACAAGAAGAGGCGGATCCACTACGAAACCTTTACAAACCAGAAGTGGGGACGCAGAGAAAATTACGATCTGATGCTGAACAGCGGCGCGCTGGGAATTGATTCCTGCGTACAGCTGATCTGCGACGCTACAAAGCGGGGATAGCGGCTGTAAAAGGGCCATTATCCCTGTGCATACCGGTTTCAGACTGTGCTGCTGAAAGCCGGAAGCTGAATTCCGCCGCAGAATGCGAAATAGTGAAACGTAAAGACAGGCAGGGCTCTGCAGGGAGCCCTGCCTGTTTTTGAAAAATAAAATGCGTCCTGAGAAAAGGCTGCGCCTGGTTTGGGCGGCAGCCTTTCACACTCAGGGCGCTTTTTTATTCATCAAAGATGGAGACAATCTCCCCGTCGAGAATCCGGTTCATGTTTTTGACGGCGCAGAAATTTCCGCACATGGAGCAGGTATCCTCCTTTTCCGGCCTGGCGGCTGCACGGTAGCGTCTGGCCTTCTCGGGATCAATGGAGAGGCGAAACATTTCTTCCCAGTCCAGCTGCTTTCTGGCGGTGCTCATTTTTCTGTCCCAGTCCTCGGCACCGGGTATGCCCTTTGCGATGTCGGCTGCATGGGCTGCAATGCGCGAGGCGATGATGCCCTCTTTTACGTCGTCCCTGTCAGGAAGGCGAAGATGCTCTGCAGGGGTCACATAGCAGAGGAAGGAAGCGCCGGCTGCCGCTGCTATGGCGCCGCCGATAGCTGCCGTAATGTGGTCGTAGCCGGGAGCTATGTCTGTGACAAGAGGCCCCAGAACGTAGAAGGGAGCACCCTTGCAGAGGGTCTGCTGAATTTTCATGTTGGCTGCAATCTGACCCAGGGGCATGTGGCCGGGGCCCTCGATCATGACCTGGACATCTTTCTCCCAGGCGCGTCTGGTCAGCTCTCCCAGAGTGACAAGCTCCTCTATCTGAGAAATGTCGGAGGCATCGGCAAGGCAGCCGGGCCGGCAGGCATCGCCGAGACTTAAGGTGACATCGTATTCCCGGCAGATGTCGAGGATTTCATCAAAATGCTCATAGAATGGATTTTCAAGCCCGGTCATCTCCATCCAGGCAAAGATAATGGACCCTCCTCTGGAGACGATGTTGGTCAGACGCTTTGCGTCTTTAAAGCGCCCTGCGGTATTTTTGTTGATTCCCACATGGATTGTCAGGAAATCCACGCCGTCGCGGGCATGCATCCGGACAATGTCCAGCCATTCCTCAGTGGTGATCTCCTTTAAGGGCTTGTGGTAATAGACTACCGCGTCATAGATGGGGACCGTCCCGATGATGGCGGGACATTCCGCTGTGAGCTTTCTGCGGAATTTCCGGGTGTCGCCGAAGGAGCTCAGATCCATAATGGATTCTGCCCCCAGGGCCACTGCGTCGTTTACCTTTGAAAGCTCCATGTCCAGATCCATGCAGTCCCTGGACGTTCCCAGGTTTACATTGATTTTGGTGCGCAGCATGGAGCCGATTCCGTTTGGTTTAAGGCAGGTGTGAAGACGGTTGGCCGGAATGACAGCCTTTCCCTCTGCCACCAGCTTTCTGAGAGCCTCCGGTTCAAACTGTTCCTTTTCTGCCACACACCTCATCTCTTTCGTGACAATTCCCTTTCTGGCGGCGTCCATCTGGGTGGTATAGGGCCGCGAGGATGGTGTGATCCCTGATTGCACCTGTGTTTTTTCCATGATAAAACTCCTTTCCTGGGAGGGAACAAGAGGCTGCTGAACTGATACGGGGAAATACTGTCAGGGAAGCCGGCATAAGACAGCTTCTGAAAAGAAAAAGATCTGAACCCAAAGGTACAGATCTGAGAATGACAGAAGAATCAAAATAAAACCCTGTAAAAACAAATGTCACATCTATGATCCCTACGTTGGCATTACCCAAATCAGGTTATAAAGGTCGAAGTTCGGTTACTTCCTCTCAGCCCGCCTACGAGCTCCCTCTTTTCAGCGAAAGTATAGCACCCGGAGGCGGGGGTGTCAAATATTTTCTTTGCAGTCAGGCGCAGAGCTTCCATGCTTAGGGGCGGCGGGTGTCTATGCTTTTGCCTGCTGATTCCCACTGAGTACCGCCTAGACGAACGCCCCCCTTTATGCTATAATCTGATACGATAGGCGAATTATATTTATCAATTCTGCACCGTCCGGTACATACGGCAGGTGCGCGAAAGGGACGAACAGACGGCAGCCGCCGGGGATTTTGGCGGCTGTCCCTTCAGGGGGGAGATGTTCGATATGAAACAGGAGAGAGAAATGAAAGAGGATATCAGAATACAGGGACAGCTTCGGGTCTATCTGCAGTGGCCGCTTTTTATGGCGGTGATTCTGATGGCGGCGAATGTGGTGATAGGCCTTGTGGATTTAAAGGCCGGTATTGTCATGACGGGCTTTACCCTCGTCTATGCAGTGTTCTGCGCCTGGCTGTATCTGTATAAGAGAAAGCGGCTGCTCGGCGGGCTTCTGGACTTTTCTGCCGAATATGCCAGACTTCAGCAAAACATGCTGGCTGACATGGAATTTCCCTATGCGGTGGCTGATGAGAACGGCCTGCTGCTGTGGATGAATGAGGGATTTTCCGATATTGTCAGGGACGACAGAAAGAACAGGACTCTTTTCGGCCTGTTCCCAGAGCTGACAAGGGAGACTCTGGACGGGATTGACAAGGAGGACACGATCCATGTGACCTATGGAGACAGCTTTTACCGCATGGAGATCCGCCATATCTGTGTGGATGAAAGAGACGGCATTAAGCTGGATACACCGTCTAGCGGCGAGGAGGAGGTGCTCTGGGCTGTCTATCTGTTTGACGAAACAGAGATACTGACCCTGAAGAAGGCCATCACCGATCAGAACCTGGTGGCAGGACTTATCTATCTGGACAACTACGATGAGGCCCTTGAGAGTGTGGAGGAGGTTCGCCGCTCCCTCCTGGTGGCCCTCATTGACAGAAAGATCAACAAGTATATCTCCAATCTGAACGGCATTGTGAAGAAGATGGAGAAGGACAAATACTTCTTTGTCATCAAACAGAAGTATACGAAGGAGATCGAGGAGGAGCGGTTTTCCCTTCTCGAGGAGGTCAAGACGGTCAACATAGGAAACGAGATGGCTGTCACCCTGAGCATCGGTATGGGAATGAACGGGGAATCCTATATAAGAAATTATGAGTATGCCAGGACGGCCATTGACATGGCCCTGGGACGGGGCGGCGATCAGGCTGTGGTGAAGGATGGAGAGAAGATCACCTACTACGGCGGCAAGTCCCAGCAGCTGGAGAAAACCACCCGTGTGAAGGCCAGAGTCAAGGCCCACGCCATGAGAGAGCTGATGGAGACCAAGGATAAGCTCTTAATCATGGGCCACCGGATCGGGGATCCGGATTCCTTCGGAGCGACTATCGGTATCTACAGAATTGCAGCTGCCTTCAACAAGAAGGCCCATATTGTTATCAACAGCGTCAATTCCTCTGTGCGGCCCATGATGGATCGGTTTAAGGATAATCCTGATTATCCGGAGGATCTGTTCCTGACCGGGGAGGAGGCCGCCCAGCGGGCTGATGCCAACACAATGCTTGTGGTGGTGGATGTAAACCGGCCCAGCATCACCGAGGCGCCGGAGCTGCTAAAGCTGGTCAAGACGATCATGGTGCTGGATCACCACAGGCAGAGCAGTGAGATAATTGAAAACGCCGTGCTCTCCTATGTGGAGCCCTATGCGTCATCGGCCTGCGAGATGGTGGCTGAAATTCTTCAGTATGTGGGCGACGGAATCAAGATGAAATCCGTGGAGGCGGACGCCATGTATGCAGGTATCGTCATTGATACAAACAACTTTATGAACCAGGCGGGAGTCAGAACCTTTGAGGCAGCGGCCTTCCTGAGGCGAAACGGAGCGGATGTGGTGAGAGTCAGAAAACTGTTCCGCGACAAGCTGGAGGATTACCGTGCAAGGGCTGAGGCTGTGAGGAGGGCTGAGATCTTTGAGAAGGAATTTGCCATCTCCGAGTGCCCGTCAGAGGGGCTTGAGAGCCCGACTGTGATCGGCGCCCAGGCGGCCAATGAGCTCCTAAACATTATTGGAATCAAGGCGTCTTTTGTGATGACGCAGGTGAAAGATACCGTCTTTTTCAGCGCCCGTTCCATCGATGAGGTCAATGTGCAGGTGCTGATGGAAAAACTGGGCGGCGGAGGCCACCGGACCATCGCCGGAGCGCAGCTGAAGGATACCACACTTGAGCAGGCCCGGAAGAGACTGAAAGAGATGCTCCTGCAGATGAAAGAGAAAGGAGAAATTTAAAATGGAAGTAGTATTATTAGAGGATGTAAAGTCCCTGGGAAAGAAGGGACAGGTAGTAAAGGTAAACGACGGCTATGCGAGAAACTTTATCTTAAAGAAAAACCTGGGAGTGGAGGCCACAGCCAAAAACTTAAACGATCTGAAGCTGCAGAAGGCCAACGAGGCTAAGATTGCCGCCGAGCAGCTTGCCGCCGCAAAGGAGATGGCCAAATTCCTGGAGGATAAGTCCGTAACCTTATCGATCCGCGCCGGCGAGGGAGGAAGAGCCTTCGGCTCTGTGTCGGGAAAGGAGATTGCAAAGGCCGTTTCTGAGCAGCTGAAGGTGGAGATTGACAAGAAAAAGCTGGTGCTTCCTGAACCGCTGAAAACCTTTGGAACTCATGAGGTTCCTGTTAAGCTCCACAGGGAGGTAACAGGCACGCTGCGCGTAAAGGTAACGGAGGCTTAACAGATGGATGAAGCGCTGATTAAGCGCGTGCTTCCTCACAGTACAGAGGCGGAGCAGTCCGTCATCGGCTCCATGCTGATGGACCGCGAAGCGATTATTTCGGCGTCTGAGATTGTCACAGGCGCCGATTTTTACCAGCATCAGTATGGCGTAATGTTTGAGGCCATGGTGGAGCTGTTTAACGAGGGAAAGCCGGTGGATCTGGTGACGCTCCAGGACCGCCTGAAGGAGAAAGATGTTCCCCCGGAGATCAGCAGCCTGGATTTTGTCAGGGATATTATGACGACAGTCCCCACCTCGGTCAATGTGAAGTCCTACGCCAATATTGTGCGTGAGAAGGCAGTGCTGAGAAGACTGATCAAAATAAACGAGGAGATTGCCAATACCTGCTATGCGGGGAAGGACAAGCTGGATGATATTCTGGCTCACACGGAGAAGGCGGTATTCGATCTGCTTCAGAGCAAGGGTAGCGGGGATTTTGTGCCTATCCGCCAGGTGGCCTTAAACGTGCTGGAAAAGATTGAGGCAGCCTCGAAAAACCAGGGCTCGGTCACGGGGATTCCCAGCGGGTTTCACGATCTGGACTACAGGACCTCGGGCTTTCAGCCCTCCGATTTTATCCTGATCGCCGCCAGGCCGTCCATGGGAAAGACAGCCTTTGTGCTGAATGTGGTGGATCACATTGCAGTGAGAAAAAATCTTCCCTGCATGGTGTTCAGTCTGGAGATGTCCAAGGAGCAGCTGGTGAACCGAATGCTCTCCATGGAGTCCAGGGTGGATTCCCAGAAGCTGAGGACGGGAACCCTGTCCGACTCAGACTGGGATGCCGTTGTGGAGGGAATCGGCGTGATCGGAAACTCCAAGCTGATCATAGACGACACGCCGGGCATTTCCATTATGGAGCTGCGCTCCAAGTGCCGGAAAATGAAGCTGGAGCACGGCCTCTCCATCGTGATTATCGACTACCTTCAGCTTATGAGCGGAAGCGGGAAGGGAGGGGAAAACAGGCAGCAGGAGATCTCGGAGATTTCCCGTTCCCTGAAGGCTCTTGCCAGGGAGCTGAATGCGCCGGTCATCGCTCTGTCCCAGCTCTCCCGCGCCTGCGAGACGAGGCCGGATCACAGGCCCATGCTGTCTGACCTTCGAGAGTCGGGAGCCATCGAGCAGGACGCGGACATGGTTATGTTCCTCTACAGGGACGACTATTACCACAAAGATACAGAAAATCCGAATATTGCAGAGGTAATCATTGCCAAGCAGAGAAACGGTCCCATCGGAACCGTGAATCTTCTCTGGAGACCGGAGCTCACGAAATTTGAGAATCTGGCGAAGGAGAGGTAGAGGGGGTGGGGTGGCAAAAAAGCCAGTTTTTTCGTTCCAGCGAAGTCACGAAAAAACTGGCTTTTTTGCTGGAGTGAAGTTAATGAAAAAACTGGCTTTTTTGTTGGAGTGAAGTTATGAAAGAACTAGCTTTTTTGCTGGAGTGAAGTTACGAAAGAACTGGCTTTTTTGCTGGAGCGAAGTTACGAAAGAACTGGCTTTTTTGCTGGAGCGAAGTTTACGAATAAACTGGTTTTTTTGCTGGAGGAAGGAAATTACAGGGGAAAGGAGGGGGATAAGGGGAGGCGGGATGTGGATGGAGGGGTGAGATTTTTTCTGAACTGTGGATAAGGCTTTTCGAGGGAGATTCTGTTATTTTTGAGGGTTATTTTGACATAATTGGAATTTGGTTTGCATATAGTATAAGTAAGCTACGAAATATTGTGAACCAAAGGAGAGGATTGAATCATGGCTGAGGTACATTATCTGATATCAGACGCTTCCAGGAAGGTGGATGTGGAAGCGCATGTGCTGAGATACTGGGAGGATGAGCTGGAGCTTAAGATACCCAGAAATGAGATGGGACATCGTTTTTATACAGAGTTTCATATCCGTCTGTTTAAGCAGGTGAAAATGCTCAAGGACAAGGGGTACCAGCTCAAGGCGATTAAGACGGCTCTCGCTAAGTCGCTGGAGTCGGACGGCAAGGTGATCATTCCAAATGAAGTGCTGGAGGAGGATGTGCTGGCGGCGCTCAGGGAAGCGGGGGCTTCACAGGGCGGAGAAATTCAGGAAGAAGGGGGACAGGCTGCAATGGACGGGCAGGCTGAGTACAGGAAACAGGGGCAGGAGATTCCGGCTGCAGGCGGACAGGATGGACAGGCTCTTCAGAAAGACGGCGAGGGCGAGGTGACGCTGGCAGCAGAAACCGGCATAAACCGGCAGGAGCCCCAGGTGGGACTTGAGGAGATTCTGGAAAATGGAAAGATGGAGCAGTTCCAGCGGCTCATGAACCACATCATCGGCCGCGCGGTGGAGGAAAACTGCGAAAAACTGAGCCAGGACATCGCCTATATGGTCCATGAGAAGCTCTTAAAGGAGATGGACTACCTGATGCGGGTGGCTGATGAGAAGGAGGAGGAACGGTTTAAACGGCTCGATGAGATTATCCGCATCTACCAGAGGGACAACCAGAGCCGCCTGGAGGCTGCTGCTACGAAGCTTCCGTTTTTCCCGTTCAGAAAAAGAAAGTTTGGGAGGAATGGGAATAAGCTGTAGGGGGCAGAGAAGCGGGAAGCTAAGAGGACAGGGAGGGAGGCCCATGAGCTTCAGTTTATGAATGGCCTCCAGCTCCAGAGGGACAGAAAGAAAATATAGATTCGTGAAAAAGAGGAGAGAATGCTGAGAAGGTGCGCTCTCCTCTTTTGGTTTCTTAGTTTCATCTGTTATATCACCAGATTTCTCTATTATTAGCTGTCCCTCAGGCATATAATTTTCTGCGCCTTTCATGGCAGAGCCCGGAAAACCTGAGAGACTCCTGTGCGGAAATGGTATTATCCTGTCTGTTTTTAATATATTATTCCAAGAAAAATATTTTTGTACAATAAAATAGAAATGAAAAGAAGCATTACCTGATAATAGACAAACAAAACAAATTGTTGTATAATTGATTCAAATGTGCGAAATGCTAATGGTTGATTTTATTTAAAGAATCTGTATTTTATGAATCTGTATTTTATGAATGAAGAGAAGGAGGCCGCATTATACTAAAGTGAGAACGGCTAGAGAGCGGGAAGGGAAGCTTTCTTTTGGCTGTGAGAGGCATTTTGCATGAAGACGGAGCTATTAAAACGGCGCCGGAGGCGCCAGGGTCAGGCAGAAGCCGTGCTTTGCAGGAGAACAGGTGGTGATTAGATGGTGCAGGAGACAATAGAAGCTGTAAAAAAAGCAGAGGCCGAGGCGGAGGAAATGATCAGAAGGGCTTCTGAGGAGGGGCGGCAGCTTGTAAGCAATGCGAGAAGCGAGGCGGAGGCTGAAAGAGAGAAATTCAAGCAGGAGGTTTCTGCAAGGAATTCCAGGTCAGAACTGGATTACGCCAGGGAGGCTGAGGAGCTGATGAGGGAAGCCGAAAGGGAGGCCGGAGAAGAGGCGGCTGCCATGAAGGATAAGGCGGCAGAGAAAACCCCTGAGGCAGTGAAACTTATCATAGAAAGGCTGGTATAAGAGCTGCCGGTCAGGAACAGACAGACACCGTTTAACCCATGCTTCATTTGAAAGTCAGACACAGGTCTGGGGCCTGGAGAGTGAGAGACAGTTCAAGCAGAAGGATGGTCTTGTAAAGACAGGAGGGATGTTTACATGGCAGTTCTGCAGATGAGGAAAATAACCATCTGCGCACTTTTAAAAGATCGGAAACCCGTTTTAGAGCTCCTGCAGGGAGCCGGAGTGGTGGAGCTGTTGAGGACAGAAACAGAGGAGGACAGTGTTTTTAAGCGGCCTGACACGATTTCAGAGCGTCAGTCATGCGAGAGAAATGCGCTCACTGCGGAACAGGCTCTGGAAGCGCTGGGACAGTATGTCCCGGAGCAGACCTCGATCTTTTCAGCTCTCGAGGGAAAGAAGCAGGCGTCGGGAGAGGCCTTCCAGACGCTCAGTGAGAGCCATGACAAGGTGCTTGGGGATGCGAAGCAGATTCTGGACTACAGCCGTCAGATTGCTGAGGACAAGGCCTCTATCGCCAAGCTGCAGGCACAGAAGGAAACCCTCGTCCCTTGGCTGGGCCTAGACGTTTCCATGAAAGCAGCCGGCACAGAGCGGACAGCCCTGTTTATAGGCGCGGTGGGAGGAGAGCTGACTCTGGACCTGCTCTGTGAGAAGCTGGCGCAGAGAGCTCCCGAGACAGATGTCCATGTGGAAATCGTAGGAAGAGACAGAGATCAGACCTGCATAGCAGTTCTGTGTCTGAAGGAAGAGGCCGCTCAGGTGGAGGAGGCCCTTCGGGCCATAGGTTTCGCCCGGCCGGCCCAGGCAGTGGATGAGATTCCCGCTGTGTACAGGGAGGAGCTGGAAGATGAGATTAAAAAGCTGGACGAGAACATCAGGGCCACGGCAGGAAAGCTAAAAGCCTACAGCACAAGCAGAGATAATTTAAAGATGCTCTCGGATTTTTACAGAGTGCGCGCAGAAAAATACAGGGCACTGGGGGAGATGCTTCAGTCGAAACAGACGATCCTGATTACGGGCTATGTGCCGGAGAGGGAGGCAGAAAGGCTGGCAGACAGGCTGAACAGCCGCTTTGAGATTTTTGTACAGACACAGGAGATCCCCGAGGACGAGGAGGCCCCGGTTCTCTTAAAAAACGGTACGCTGGCAGAGTCGGCAGAGGGAGTGACTGCCTCCTTCGGGCTTCCTGCTAAGGGGGAGATCGATCCCACATCGGTGATGTCCCTCTGCTATATTTTCTTTTTCGGACTGATGCTTTCAGATGCAGCCTATGGGCTGATCGTATTTATCGCCTGCTTTGCAGCATTAAAGAAATTTCCGCGGATGGACAGCGGGCTGAGAAAATCTGTCCGGCTCTTTATGTACTGCGGAATTTCCACCCTGTTCTGGGGCGTCATGTTCGGAGGCTATTTCGGAGATGCAGTAGACGTGGTATCCAGAACCTTTTTTGGACGCGAGATAACGATTCCGGCAGTCTGGTTCGTGCCTTTAAACGATCCTATGAAAATGCTGGTGATGTCCATGCTGTTCGGCGTGCTTCATCTGTTCCTGGGACTTGGAATCAAGGGGTACATGCTCCTTCGCGATAAAAAGGTTCTCGACTTTTTCTGCGATGTGGTGCTGTGGTACTGCCTGCTAATCGGGCTGATCCTGATTCTGATTCCATCTGAACTGTTCGCATCCATGGCGCAGATGAACATCGTGTTCCCGGAGCCTGTGAATATGCTGGCAAAGGTGCTTGCCGCTTTCGGAGCCTTGGGAATCCTTCTCATGTCGGGGCGAAGCAGCAGGAATCCGGCTCTCAGACTTGCACTGGGTGCCTACGATCTCTACAACATTACAGGATGGCTGTCAGACGTGCTGTCCTACTCAAGACTTCTGGCACTGGGACTTGCAACAGGAGTTATCGCCTCGGTTATCAATCAGATGGGAAGCATGGCGGGAGACGGAATCCTGGGGGCAGTAGTGTTTATCCTGGTGTTCCTGGTGGGGCATGTGTTCAATCTGGCGATCAACCTTCTGGGAGCCTATGTACACACCTGCCGTCTGCAGTATGTGGAATTTTTCGGAAAATTTTATGAGGGCGGAGGCCGCATGTTCGAGCCGTTTCGCAGAACTACGAAATATGTAGAAATTAAGGAGGATTAATTATGAGCAGTATGGGTATTGTATTTGCATTGTTGGGCGCAGCGGTAGCGGTAGGACTTGCGGGCATCGGCTCCGCCATCGGCGTAGGCATGGCAGGACAGGCTGCTGCAGGCGTTGTGACGGAGGACCCGTCCAAGTTTGCCAAGGTACTTATCTTACAGCTTCTTCCTGGAACGCAGGGTATCTATGGACTTCTGGTGGGCTTCCTGGTGCTCTCCGGCATCGGACTGTTAGGCGGCGGAGCGGACATGGATATGTCTCTGGCTCAGGGACTCCTCTACTTCCTGGCCTGCCTTCCAATCGGCATTGTGGGACTGATCTCTGCCATTCACCAGGGCAAGACAGCTGTGGCCTCCATCGGCATTGTCGCAAAGAAACCGGAGCAGTTCGGAAAGGCCATGCTGTTTCCGGCCATGGTTGAGACCTACGCCATCCTGGCACTCCTCGTATCCATTCTGGCAGTCAGCGCGCTGTAATGTAATAGGGTAAACAAAAACACGCAGTTTGGCCGGACATGGAGGGAGAGGCAGTATGACGGGACTGGAAAAAATAACGAACCGGATCCTTGAGGATGCCGGGCGGCAGGCCGGGGAAATCCGGGCCGCAGCAGAGGCTGAGGCAGAGGAAATCCTTCGGGAGACGAGGGACAGCCTTGAAAAAATGAGAGAAGAGGCGGACGAGAGTTTGCAGCTTGAACAGAAGAACAGACGAGCCAGGGCAGAGTCCTCGGCCGCACTGAAAAAACGCCAGATGCTTCTCGCTGCGAAACAGGAGATGATAAGCGGCCTTATCGAAAAGGCCCGTGAAACTCTTCTGAATATGGAGGACAGAGAATATTTTGCACTGATAGAAAAAATGGCGGAGTGCTTTCTGCTTTCAGGAGAAGGGGAAATCTGCTTTTCCGAAAAGGATTTAGGGCGTCTGCCAAAGGACTTTGAGGACACGCTTCAAAAGGCAGCAGGGAAAAAGGGCGGAACCATAAAACTTTCCCAGCACCCGGTTTCCATCAGCGGCGGCTTTGTGCTGGTCTACGGAGGGGTGGAGGAGAACTGCTCCTTTGAGGCACTGTTTGCAGCCAGGAGGGATGAGCTTTCTGACCAGGTTTCCGGACTGCTGTTTGGAAAGGCGCAGAAAGAGAGCCGGTGACAGGCAGAACTCTGAACATGACAGAACATGACAGTCCCGGCTGACGCTGCGAGGGAAAGCCGGGGTGTGAGAGCATTGAGAGGGCATTGAAGGAGGACAGCGAATGTCTGACAAAAATTACACATATGCAGTTGCGCGCATCCGCGCCATGGAAATGACGCTCTTTTCCGCCTCTGTCATAGAACAGCTGATGGCTGTGAAAACCTATGAGGGCTGCCTGGCCTTCCTGGCTGAGAAGGGATGGGGGAACGGAAATCCCTCCCAGACGGCGGAGGAGATTCTGGAAGCTGAGCGGGAAAAGGCCCAGAAAACGGTAAAGGAGCTTCTGAGAGGGGAGGATCAGATTCTTTCGGTTCTGACCTACCAGAACCTCTACCATAATCTGAAGGCCGCCATCAAGGGGGCTGTGAACTCTGGTTTTCACGGTTCTGTCTACTATGATGACTGTGCAGTAGACGGAAAGGAAATGGAGCGGATCGTGGCGGAAAAGGACTTTGACGCTCTCCCGGAACATATGAGGGAGGCGGCCAGGGAGGCCTGCGAAACCTTTCTTCATACAGGAGACGGGCAGGCCTGCGACGTGATCGTGGACCGGGCGGCTCTGGAGGCCATTTACAGCGAAGGGAAAAAAAGCAAAGAGCCGGTGATTATGGCCTACGCCGAATCGGTGACAGCGGTAGCCGACATCAAGATTGCCGTCCGCTCCCAGAAAACGGGGAAGGAGCTGGAATTTATGCGCCGGGCTATGGCTCCCTGCGACAGCCTGGACGTGGAGAAGCTGGCCATGGCGGCCCTGTCCGGCGTTCCTGCTATCTGTGAATACCTGGGGGAAACGTCCTACAGAGACGGGGCAGAGGCGTTAAAGGAGTCGGCCTCAGCCTTTGAGCGGTGGTGCGACAATCAGCTGATAGAGTCTATCAAGCCGCAGAAATACAATCCGTTTTCAGCGGGCCCTCTGGTGGCCTACCTGCTTGCCAGGGAAAATGAGATTAAAACTGTGCGGATCATCCTGACAGGAAAGCTGAACGGTCTGCCGGATGAGAGAATCAGGGAAAGGATCAGGGAAATGTATGTATAAGATAGCGGTCATCGGAGATTACGACAGCATTTACGGCTTTGCTGCCCTGGGGCTTGACACATTTCCCGTAAAGGAAGCAGAGGAAGCGGAAGAGCTGTTTTACCGCCTGGCCTCCGGGGATTACGCCGTCATCTATATTACAGAGGCGGCAGCCGCCGGTATCGGCCATGCGATCGAAAAGTTTAGGGAGAGCCTGCTCCCGTCCGTCATCCTGATTCCCGGTGTTTCCGGGAATACGGGCAAGGGGATCGAGGGAGTCAAGAGCTCTGTGGAGCAGGCAGTGGGTTCCGATATATTGTTCGGCACAGTTTAGCCGGTCTGACAGGGAAAAGATTAGAAGAAAGGTGGGTGAAGCCTTCCAATGAGCAAAGGTGTGATTAAAAAGGTAGCAGGCCCGCTGGTCATTGCAGAGGGGATGCGGGATGCAAATATGTACGACGTAGTCCGGGTCAGCAGCCAGCGGCTGATTGGAGAGATCATTGAGATACACGGGGATCAGGCGTATATCCAGGTTTACGAGGAGACCTCGGGACTGGGGCCGGGGGAGCCGGTGGAGTCCATGGATATGCCGCTGTCCGCTGAGCTGGGACCGGGTCTCATCACGAGTATTTACGACGGAATCCAGCGTCCTCTGGACGATATTATGAAGATAACAGGGAGCAATAACCTGAAGAGAGGCGTGGAGGTTCCCTCCTTAAAGCGTGACCTGAAATGGAATTTCGTTCCCACAGTGAAGGCCGGCGATGAGGTAGAGGCCGGAGATATTATCGGAACCGTGCAGGAGACCATTGTGGTCGTACACAGGATCATGGTTCCAAACGGCGTAAAGGGCACCGTAAAGGAGATCCGGTCAGGAGAGTTTACAGTGGAGGGGACAGTGGCTGTCATATCCACGGAAAGCGGAGACAGGGAGCTGACCCTGATGCAGAGATGGCCCGTCAGACAGGGGCGGCCCTACCAGAAAAAGCTGCCGCCCGAGATGCCTCTTGTGACAGGCCAGAGGGTCATCGACGCCTTCTTTCCCATCGCCAAGGGCGGCGTGGCCGCAGTGCCGGGGCCGTTTGGAAGCGGCAAGACCGTGATCCAGCATCAGCTGGCCAAGTGGGCGGAGGCCGATATCGTGGTCTATATCGGCTGCGGCGAGCGCGGAAATGAGATGACAGATGTATTAAACGAGTTTCCGGAGTTGAAGGATCCGAAGACAGGCCACTCGCTGATGCAGAGGACGGTGTTAATTGCCAATACCTCCGATATGCCTGTGGCTGCCAGGGAGGCTTCCATTTACACGGGAATTACCATTGCGGAGTATTTCAGGGACATGGGCTACTCGGTGGCCCTGATGGCCGATTCCACCTCCCGCTGGGCCGAGGCTCTCAGAGAGATGTCAGGCCGTCTGGAGGAGATGCCAGGCGAGGAGGGCTACCCGGCTTACCTGGGAAGCCGTCTGGCTCAGTTCTACGAGAGGGCAGGCCATGTGATCTGCAAAGGAAAGGACGGCAGAGAGGGAGCTCTGTCCGCCATCGGAGCCGTTTCCCCTCCGGGAGGCGACATTTCCGAGCCTGTTTCCCAGGCGACGCTGCGCATCGTGAAGGTATTCTGGGGGCTCGACTCGTCCCTGGCCTACAAGAGGCATTTCCCGGCTATCAACTGGCTGACCAGCTACTCGCTCTATGTGGACAACATGGGCAAGTGGTTCAACGAGCACGTTTCATCGGAATGGATGACCTGCCGTCAGGGCATGATGAGCCTTCTGCAGGAGGAGGCAGAGCTGGAGGAGATTGTAAAGATGGTAGGCATGGATGCGCTGTCGCCTTCTGATCGCCTTAAGATGGAAGCGGCCCGCTCCATCCGCGAGGACTTTCTGCACCAGAACTCCTTCCACGAGATTGACACCTATACGTCCCTGAGAAAGCAGTTCCTCATGATGAAGCTGGTGCTCGCCTTCTACGATGAGTCAAGGAAGGCCCTGGAAAACGGGGCAAACGTGCAGGGGTTAATCAAGATGGCTGTGCGGGAGAAGATCGGCCGTTTCAAATACGTGACGGACGATGAGATTGAGAGGGAATACGAGGCAGTTAAAGAGGAGCTTGGGAAGGAAATTGACGACGTGCTCAGAAGGGAGGACTTCTAATGCCAAAGGAATACAGAACCATACAGGAGGTTGCAGGTCCTCTGATGCTGGTGCGGGGCGTTGAGAATGTGACCTACGACGAGCTGGGAGAGATTGAGCTGGCAAACGGAGAGACAAGGCGCTGCAAGGTCCTTGAGATCGACGGGGGCAATGCCCTGGTACAGCTGTTTGAGAACTCCACAGGAATTAACCTTTCCAACAGCAAGGTGCGTTTTCTGGGAAGGACCATGGAGCTTGGGGTGTCTGAGGACATGCTGGGACGCGTCTTTGACGGACTGGGACGCCCCATCGACGGAGGGCCTGAGATCCTTCCGGACGAGAGAAGGGACATTAACGGACTTCCCATGAACCCGGCTGCCAGAAGCTACCCCCAGGAGTTTATCCAGACAGGAGTTTCTGCCATCGACGGACTGAACACTCTGGTAAGAGGACAGAAGCTGCCCATCTTCTCGGCTTCCGGCCTTCCCCACGCAAACCTGGCGGCCCAGATTGCAAGACAGGCCAAGGTGCGGGGGACAGACGAGCAGTTTGCCGTTGTCTTTGCGGCCATGGGAATTACCTTCGAGGAGTCCCACTTCTTTACGGAGAGCTTTAAGGAGACGGGAGCCATCGACCGGACCGTGCTCTTTATCAATCTGGCAAACGATCCGGCCGTAGAGCGAATCGCCACCCCGAAGATGGCGCTGACGGCGGCGGAGTACCTGGCCTTTGAAAAAAATATGCACGTGCTGGTTATTCTGACGGATATTACAAACTATGCCGATGCCCTGAGAGAGATCTCCGCGGCCAGGAAGGAGGTTCCGGGCCGCCGCGGCTATCCGGGATACATGTATACGGATCTGGCCTCCATCTATGAGAGAGCAGGGCGGCAGAACGGGAAAACGGGCTCCATTACCATGATCCCGATCCTTACCATGCCCGAGGATGATAAAACCCATCCGATCCCGGACCTGACGGGCTACATCACAGAGGGGCAGATCATCCTGAGCCGTGAGCTCTACAGAAAGGGAGTTATGCCGCCTATCGACGTGCTTCCGTCCCTGTCCCGTCTGAAGGATAAGGGAATCGGCGAGGGAAAGACGAGAGCCGACCACTCCAACACCATGAACCAGCTCTTTGCAGCCTACGCAAGGGGCAAGGAGGCCAAGGAGCTGATGGTTATTCTGGGTGAGGCGGCCCTGTCCGACGTGGATCTGATTTACGCGAAATTTGCCGACGCCTTTGAGAAGGAGTACGTTTCCCAGGGCTATGAGACAGACAGGAGCATTGAGGAAACCTTAAAGATTGGCTGGAAGCTGCTCTCCATCCTTCCGAGAAGCGAGCTGAAGAGAATCGACGACAAGTTCCTGGATATGTACTACGGGAAGGAATAGGGGAGGTGTGAAGCATGGCTCAGGCCCAGGTGAACCCCACCAGAATGGAGCTTACAAGGCTTAAAAAAAAGCTGACCACAGCTGTCAGAGGCCACAAGCTCTTAAAAGACAAGCGAGATGAGCTGATGCGCCAGTTCCTCGATTTGGTCAGGGAAAATATGGCACTCAGACAGAAAGTGGAGGACGGAATAAGGAGCGCGAATTTAAACTTTGTCATTGCCAGGGCGGGAATGAGCGAACAGGCCCTGAACACCGCTCTGATGGCGCCGAAGCAGGAGGTGTATCTGGAAGCCGGGAAAAAGAATATCATGAGCGTGGACATACCCGTGTTTGAGTACAAGACCAGGACGGCCAGTGAACATGATATTTATCCCTACGGCTTCGCCTTTACGTCCAGCGATCTGGACGGGGCTGTAAAGTCTCTGCAGGACGTGCTGCCGGAGATGCTGAAACTTGCACAGACCGAGAAAGCCTGCCAGCTTATGGCGGCGGAGATTGAAAAAACCAGACGAAGGGTAAATGCCCTGGAACATGTCATCATCCCGGAAACCCAGAGGAATATCAAATATATTACCATGAAGCTGGATGAGAATGAGAGAAGTACCCAGATCCGGCTCATGAAGGTGAAGGATATGATGCTGGAGGAGGCACATCATTATAAAGATAAGCCATAAAAGCAAAAACTCAGAAACCGAGGGAACGGTTTCTGAGTTTTTCTTTTATGGCGGGGAGGGAGCGTCGGGCGGGGGAGGGAGTGTAAGCGAGGGGGCTTTTGCGGAGGGGAAGGGAGTGTCAGGCGGAGGAGGGTGTAAGCGAGAATTTCTTTGATGGAGGGAATGGAAGGGGAGGGCAGATGGGGGAATGGTGATTAATATTTGACACGGCTTCTGATACGTGCTACTATGTAGTAGAAAAATCTGTTTCAGGGCGAGGTGAAATTCCTCACTGGCGGTGATGAGCTTTGGCTTCGAGTCCGCGAGCTTTCCTTTGGAGGGCAGAATGGGTGGGAACCCCATACCAACGGTACAGTCCGGATGAAAGAAACAAAAATACGGTTATGTATTTTTCTGGTCTTGAAATTTATTTTCAGGACCTTTTTGTTTCCTGTCAGATTCTTTTCTATATTCACAGCATTCAGGGCCGACGGCCCGGCAGGTCTGTTTTTGTGAAGGATAACCTGTGTGAAGGTGCTTCAGGGTGTCAGCAGAGAGCAGATATGAGGTATCAGGAGACGCCCGGGAGGAAAACGGAGAGTCAATCACAGAAACGGAAACTGCAGGCATACTTTTCTATCAGGAGGAATTTGAAGATGAACAAAACGATGACCAGCTATTCTCAGACAGGCAGGGATCAGACTCTGCGCCTTGTAAAGATGGGCTCCCTTGTGGCAGTTTCCATTGTGCTTGTGTACCTTATCCATTTTCCGCTGTTTCCGGCGGTTGCGTTTCTGGAGTACGATCCGGCTGATATTCCGATTTTAATAGGAACCTTTACCTTTGGACCGGCTGCGGGCCTTGCGCTCACCCTTGTGACCTCGGTGATCCAGGGCGTCACAGTCAGCGCAGGAAGCGGACTCTACGGGATTCTTATGCACCTGATCGCTACGGGAACACTTGTCGTGGCGGCTGGAACCATCTATCACAGGAAAAAGACAAAAACCTTTGCCGTGATCGGGCTGGCGGCGGGCACAGCGGCCATGGCTGCTGTCATGGTAGGGGCAAACCTGATTATCACACCTCTGTTTATGGGTGTGACCAGGGAAGTGGTATGGGATCTGATGGCCTTTATCATAGGCTTTAATGTTATCAAGGCGGGAATCAACGGCCTTGTCACCTTTATCCTGTACAAGCGGATCTCCAATTTCCTGAAACGGAATTAAATGCGTTCCAAGCAGAGAACGGAGGATGACAGCAGAACAGGTGAATGACGGAAGGAAGGGGTGGAGATGAAACTCAACGAGGCATGGCTCCATGCAAAGCCGGCAGGCTGCGACGCTTGCATGGAGATATAATAGTCGCAGAATGAGATGCCGGCTTTGCCTCCTGGCGATTATTTCAAGGAGGAAGCCTGCATGAAGTATATCAATGCGAGAGTGCTTCTGCCTGAACCGTTAGTCAGGGAGCTGCAGAGATATATCCAGGGAGGATATATCTACGTTCCAACCGATCAGACACAGCAAAAGCGGTGGGGAGAAGTATCCGGGTACCGGCAGGAACTGCAGCAGCGAAACAGCCGTATCACAGCGGAGTACCGAAATGGGGTCTCTGCGGAGGAACTGGCTGAAAAATACTGTCTGTCTGTACATGCCATACGAAAAATTATTTATCAGAAATAACCGGCAGGGGCCTCGATGACGGGCCCCTGTTTTTTCGATCTGTTGCAAAGATTTAAAGATTTTGTCCCTTTCAAAAGACACGGCGCCTCTCAAAAATAAGGGCACTCCCCGAGTACACACATACCCGGCCGCAGGAGGGCTTGACGGCTCCGGCGGCCCCGCGCCGGCAGCCCCGCGCCGGCGGGGAAGGTATGAGAACGGGCTTCCTCATTTGGGGACTTTTGATCTGGTACAGTTTCATTCTGTAAAGTCCCGTGTCTTGTTCTGCGCATGCAGACAGAGTATGATAAAAAGAAAAACAGTGAGGAGGAAGGATATGTGTACCAGATTTGTCTATCGGGGGGATGAGGTGATCACGGGGTTTAATTTTGATATAGATCCCGCTGTCTGGGATTATCAGATAATGGAGGAAGAGGACAGATTCTATATTGGAATTCTGCGCCCTGACGGAGCGCGGCATGCCTATCACGGTGTTCACCGAAACGGCAATGCCGGAACACTGCTGTATGTCCATGGAAATCCCGCAGGGACCTATGAGGACAGGGAAGGCTGTGTGACAGTGGCAGATCTGACGGAGCAGTTTATCCGGGCACAGATCACATTCGACGAGGCCTGTTCCATCGCCGGGACAAAGAAGATTGTCTATGCACCGGACGCGACTATGCAGGCCGTGCTGTCCGACAAAGGAGGGCGCACGCTGGTGATAGAGCCTGGAATCGGCTGCAGGGAAGATACGGGGAGGTATTCTCTCATGACAAATTATTCCCTGCTCTCCCCGGAAAGTACCCGCCCCTTCCTGGTTCCGGGTGATGACCGATACGAAAGAGCTGGGAGGATTCTGAGTCAATACGGAAATACCTTTGGGGTATCAGACGCATTTTCTCTCCTCCATGCCGTCCGGCAGGAGGGACCCTGGGCTACCAGAGTTTCCTTCGTTTTCTCCGCCAGGGAGCAGGCCGTCTGCTATGTGGAGAATAATCATTTTGAGCAGGTCAAAACCTTCAGGTTTCCGGCGGCCGGATAAAAAAGGACCGGGAGGCATATTACAGCAGACTCGTTTCATCACCATGTGCACCTGTACAGGGGAGCGGTCTGCAGCTCTCCCTCTCTGCCATGTGGTGGGGCACGATGGTTTTAGTGGCCAGCAGGTTCGGGTTTTCAATGTGGCTGATCATCTGTGCGGCGGCTTCGGTGCCCAGCTGCAGGGAGTGGACGTCAACAGAGGTAAGCTGAGGTCTTGTCAGCTTTGCAAAGATGGAGTTATTGAAGGAGACGACGGAAAGCTCCTCCGGGATCTGAATCCCGATATCCGTGCAGAGGCGTTCCAGCCAGGTGGCCAGAATATCGTCGCTGACGATGATGCCGGTAGGCCGCTCAGGACTTTTTAAAAGGGCCTCAAGCTGACAGCGCCCGGCCTCGGAGGAGATGGAGGCTTCGATAAAGTATTCCTGCCGCACTGGCAGCCCGTTTTCTGTCAGCGCCAGCATACAGCCGGCCTTTCTGTCGCCCACAAAGAGCTGGGAGTGATCGCCGGACAGGTAGGCGATGCGCCTGTGCCCCAGAGAGATCAGGTACTGGGCGGCCTCCCTGCCGGCCAGGACATTGTCGTTGTCCACATAGATAGTCTGATTGGCATTTCTGAAAGCCTTTCCCACCAGCACATAGAGAAGCCCCTCGTCGAACAGATAGCTGATAATCGGATCCTTCTCCCTGGAGTAGAGGACAATAAAGCCCTCCGCCATGCCGTTTTTCGCCATGGTTTTGACGGCTTTCAGGATCTCCTCCTCGTCCTTTCCGGTGATCACAGTATTGATATACTGCTTTTGATTGCACAAAAGGCTGATGCCCCGGATGACCTCCAGGAAAAACGAGTTTTCATAAGTCTCACGCTCAGACGGCGGGAGGATGATCCCGATGGTTCTGGAGTTCTGGGAGGCCAGACTGCTGGCCTGAAAATTTGGCTCATAGCCCAGGATATCCATGGCCTTCCTCACCTTTTCCTTTGTCTGGCGGCTGATGGAGGGATGATCCTTGCAGGTTCTGGACACAGTGGAGGGAGATACGCCGGCAAGTGCGGCTACGTCTTTTATGGTAACTGGCATGAATAAACCTCCTTTGCGCTGCTTTGCTGTTTTGGCAGTTCCCCAAACGTCTGTTTAAAGAGGGGGAAAACAGCTCAGATGCTTTTTTATCTAGTTTAAATGTGGCGGGAGAGAATGTCAAATTGTTTTGCAGATTTTGCGCAATCGTTTGCAAAAGTATGCGTCATTTTGCACAAAAAGGCAGATGGTTATTTGTAAAAAAGGGAGAAAGAGAAAAAAATATGACGAAAGTATTGATTTTGCATGAGAGCGGATTTATATTTAATGCAAACGATTGCACTAAATAATGCAAACATAGCGGGCGAGAACAGACTGACAGGATGGCACAGGAGAAGGCCGAAAAGGAAAAGCGGCTGTAAATAATCGGTTTGCATCAGGCCTGCCGGTAAAAACAGGAGGAGAGTATATATGAAAGAGCAGACAGCAGGAGGATGTACGGGAATTATCCTGAAGGCTCCCGTCACCGGAACAGCGGTTCCCATCGAGCAGGTCCCGGATCCGGTATTTTCCCAGAAGATTATCGGGGAGGGAGCAGCCATTGAGCCTACAGACGGGCGGATTGTGAGCCCGGTAGACGGGGAGGTGGTGTCGGTGGCGCCCACGCTCCACGCCTATGGTTTCAGGACAGAGGAAGGCGTCGAGGTGCTGGTTCACTTCGGATTGGAGACAGTGGGGCTGAAGGGCGAGTGCTTTCAGGCGTACGTGAAGCCGGGAGATAAGGTGAAGGCAGGAGAGCTGGTGGCAGAGGCCGATCTGAAGGCGCTGTCAGAGAAAAAGATCAATGCAGTCACCCCTGTTCTGGTCTGCGGCGGGCTGGGAGGACGCAGCATGAATATCTTCCACGGGCCGGTAAAGGCAGGAGAGACAGAGCTGATTGCCATTTTTGACGACTGCCTGGAGGGCGCAGAGCAGAGTGATGCAGCGGGCGCAGGCAGCACCGATTCACCGGCTGTGGGCAGGGCAGAGTCAGTGGAGATAGGAAGCACGAAGGCAGAGGAGACGACTGCCCCGGAGAGCAGGCCAGAGCCTGGCAGCAGGAAAGAGACGAAAAAAGCTCAGAAAAAGCGTTTCCCCATTAACTTTGATTTCCTCCAGAAGCTGGGCAAGGTGCTGATGACGGTTATTGCCGTCATGCCGGCGGCAGGGCTGATGATAAGCCTTGGAAAGCTGGTGCAGATGGCAGGCGGCGATATGGGAGCTGTCATGACAATCGGAAGCACCATGGAAAACATCGGATGGGCGGTAATCAACAATCTGCATATCCTGTTTGCAGCTGCCATCGGCGGCTCCTGGGCGAAGGAGAAGGCAGGCGGCGCCTTTGCTGCCCTCATTGCCTTTATTCTGATCAACATGATTACGGGCTCTGTTTTTGGGGTGACTGCAGAGATGCTGGAAACGGAAGGCGCTGTGACCCACACTCTGTTCGGGCGTGAGATCGCAGTGGACGGATATTTCACCTCTGTGCTGGGCGCACCTGCCCTGAATATGGGCGTGTTTGTGGGCATCATTGCAGGATTTGCAGGAGGAACCATTTACAACCGGTATTACAATTACAGGAAGCTGCCGGACGCGCTGGCCTTCTTTAACGGAAAGCGCTTCGTACCTCTGGTGGTAATCGCCTGGTCCGTGATTATCTCTCTGGTGCTGGCGGTTGTGTGGCCGGTTGTTCAGACGGGAATTAACGCTTTCGGCGTCTGGATTGCCAACTCTTCCTCCACCTCGCCGGTGCTGGCTCCGTTTATCTACGGAACCCTGGAGCGTCTGCTCATCCCCTTCGGACTGCACCACATGCTGACGATTCCGATGAACTACACCTCCTTCGGAGGAACCTACACGATCCTCACAGGAGCCAACGCAGGCTCCCAGGTATTCGGACAGGATCCGCTCTGGCTGGCCTGGGTAACAGATCTGATTAACCTGAAGGGAGCCGGTGACATGGCCGGCTACCAGGAATTGCTGACAACGGTTACACCTGCCCGCTTTAAGGTAGGACAGATGATAGGAGCTACCGGACTGATTCTGGGCATTGCCCTGGCCATGTACAGGAGAGTAGAGCCGGAGCGCAGAAAGAGCTACCGCTCCATGTTCTTTTCAACCGGTCTGGCCGTTTTCCTGACAGGAGTTACAGAACCTCTTGAATTTATGTTCATGTTCTGCGCCCTTCCGCTGTATGTGGTGTATGCGGTGCTTCAGGGATGTGCCTTCGCCATGGCGGGAATCATCAACCTGAGACTCCATTCCTTCGGAAATCTGGAATTGTTCACAAGACTGCCCATGTCGGTACAGGCAGGGCTTACAGGGGATATTATCAACTTTGTCATCTGTGTGGCGGCGTTCTTTGTGATCGGCTATGCAGTGGCCTACTTCATGATAGGAAAATTCCATTTTGCAACGCCGGGCCGTCTTGGAAACTATACGGATGAGAATGCCGGGGAGGATGAGGGAGAGTCCAAAGCTGCCTTCACAGGAAATGGGGCAGCAGGAGGAGACAGTCAGGCAGAGCGGATTATAGCGCTTCTCGGAGGCAGAGAGAACATTTCCCTGGTGGATGCCTGTATGACAAGACTGAGGGTTACGGTGAAGGACATGGACAAGGTGGCATCCCTGCCGGCCTGGAAGGCAGAGGGAGCTATGGGGCTGATCAAGAAGGATGGAGGCATTCAGGCAGTATACGGGCCCAAGGCAGATGTGCTGAAATCAGATATTAACGATATCCTGTAGCGCCCGGCAAGCTGTGACAGAAAAGAACGCAGGAAGGCAGGCCCTGACAGGGGCTTTCAAAGAGCCGTATGCCGCTTAAAATTTTGAAAAACAGAAGGAGGCAGAAAGAGGGATGAAGCTTTTAACTCTCAACACACACAGCCTGGAAGAGAAGGACTATGAGAAAAAGCTGAAGATTTTTACAGAGGAAATCCTGAAGGAAAAACCTGACGTGATCGCTCTCCAGGAAGTCAATCAGCCTCTGGACGGGGAGGAGGCTGACGGGGAGGTGCTGAAAAAAAGCGGCTTCATCCCCTGTCCGTCAGAGCCTCCTTCCTGTGCTGTCCCTGTCCGGCTGGGGAACCACGGACTTCGCGCGGCTCAGCTTCTGCGCCGGTCGGGCTTTCCTGTTTTCTGGACGTGGACTTCAGCCAAAGTAGGATATGGAAAGTACGATGAGGGGATGGCTCTTATGAGCCGCAGACCCATTGCAGAGGTGTCTCAGCTGTTTCTGACAGACGGAAGAGATTATAATAACTGGAAAACCAGAAAGGCTCTGGCGATTACTTTAAATATAGGGAAAGGGGAGGAAGCTGTCAGCTTTGTCACGGCCCATATGGGATGGTGGAAGGATGAGGAGGAGCCCTTTTCCAGACAGTGGGAGCGGTTGGACGCCTTCGCCTCCTCCCTGCGCAGGCGCGCAGATGTGTGGCTTATGGGAGATTTCAACACTCAGGACAGTGTGAGGGGAGAGGGGTACGATCAGATCACCGCCTCAGGCTGGACAGACGCATACCGCGCCGCCGGGAAGAGGGATGGCGGCATCACTGTCCCGGGGGCTATCGACGGCTGGCGGGAAGACGGGGAAGTCCCCGGAATGCGGATCGATTACATCTGGTATGGAAGAAAGCATGACTCCGGGGACAGAAAAAGCAGAGGAGACGTCCTGATTGAAGAGGTGAGGACTGTCTTTAACGGAAGTGACTGTCCGGCTGTATCGGATCACTTCGGCGTTTTAGCTGAGTGCAGGACACCCTGGGACGAGAGCGCAGCAACAGAGGAGTCAGAGCTGTCAAGAAAAGAAACAAGTCAGAAGTTCAGGAGATAATAGATTATGAAGCGAGAGAGCGGAATTTTGCTTCCTGTTTCCAGTCTGCCGTCCAGGTACGGCATTGGATGCTTTTCCAAGGAAGCCTATGAGTTTGTGGATCATCTGAGTGAGGCAGGCCAGTCCTACTGGCAGATTCTGCCTCTGGGGCCTACCAGCTACGGGGACTCACCCTACCAGTCTTTTTCTACCTTTGCAGGCAATCCCTATTTCATCAGCCTGGAGGATCTGATTGAGGAGGGAGTCCTCACCAGGGAGGAGTGCGACAGCGCAGATTTTGGAAAAAAGCAGGACAGCATTGATTATGCGAAGCTGTACAGACACCGTTTCCCTCTTCTCAGAAAAGCCTATGAGAGGAGCAATATCAGCGAGAACAGAGAGTTTCTCCGGTTTCAGGCAGAAAACAGGTGGTGGCTCAGAGACTATGCCATCTATATGGCAGTAAAGGCCAGATTTGAGCAGAAGGCCTGGACAGAGTGGGCGGAGGACATCCGCCTGCGCTGGGACAATTCCATGGATTACTATCAGAGAGAGCTCTACTTTGATATTGAGTTCCACGAGTATCTGCAGTTTAAGTTTATGGAGCAGTGGAGAAGACTGAAAAGCTATTCCAACAGCAGGGGCATCCGCATTGTCGGAGACATTCCCATCTACGTTGCCATGGACAGCGCAGATACCTGGGCCAATCCGCAGCTCTTCCAGCTTGACAGCGAAAACAGGCCCGCAGCGGTGGCAGGATGCCCTCCCGACGGATTTTCAGCCACAGGCCAGCTGTGGGGAAACCCTCTTTATAACTGGGAATACCACAGAAATACCGGTTATCAGTGGTGGATCAGCCGTCTGGCTCACTGCTATCAGCTCTACGACGTGGTGCGCATCGATCATTTCCGGGGATTTGATGAGTATTTTTCCATACCGGCAGACGCAGACACCGCGATCACGGGACACTGGGAGAAGGGGCCGGGAATCGACTTTTTCCACAGAATCCGACAGGCCCTGGGCGAAAAGGAGATTATCGCCGAAGATCTGGGCTATGTGACGGACTCTGTGCGCTGGCTGGTAAAGGAGACGGGTTATCCGGGAATGAAGGTGCTGGAGTTTGCCTTCGATTCCAGGGATTCCGGCTGCGCCGGCGATTACCTTCCCCACAATTACCCGGAAAACTGCGTGGTCTACACGGGAACTCACGACAATGAGACCATCTCCGGCTGGTTCCACTCCATCAAGAAGGAGGAGAGGGAGCTGACCAGAGATTACCTGTGCGATCACTACACGCCGGATAAAAAACTCCACCTGGCCTTTATCAGCCTCGCCATGCGAAGCCAGGCCAGAATGTGCATCATTCCTCTTCAGGATTACATGGGACTTCCCAACCGATGCCGGATCAATACGCCCTCCACAGTGGGGACAAACTGGAAATGGCGCTTTCTGCCGGAGCAGATGACAGAGGAGCTGATTTCTCTCATTGGAAAGACCACGCTTCGGTTCGGCAGGTGGAACTGGAGATAAGCTGTGTTTGTATCTGTGTGACCAGGTCACAGACAGAAATCAGGTTTGTGCGTATAATGAAAACAGATGGAAACAACAGACAGAAACAGCAGGCAGCGGCGGAGGCAGGACAGCTGCTAGAAATATGAAAAAAGGGCATACTGTATAAAAGAATTACAGAGCCCCGGCCGCCAAAACACAGCTGAAGGGCGTCTTAAGAAGGCGCCGTCTCTAGGCGTTCAGGCAGAAAGGAAGAGAGAGATGGAGAAAATTCTGACAGACAAAAATTTCGATGAGGAGTTAAAAAATATAGGAGAAGGCAGCCCCATGTTAGTAGACTTCTGGGCTCCCTGGTGCGCTCCGTGCCGGATGCAGCTTCCCATTGTGGAAAAAATGGCGGAGGAAGGATACCATGTGGGCAAGGTCAACATTGACGAGCAGATGGGTCTGGCCGGCCGGTTCGGCGTCATGTCCATTCCGACTCTGATCGTGTTTAAGGACGGAAAGGAGCAGCAGCGCTTTGTGGGAGTGCAGTCCAGACAGGTGCTGGAGGACGCCATGAAATAGGAGACCGGACATCGTATACCTGCGGCAGCCCGTGAAAAGTGCATAAGGCTGCACAGGAAAGGATGGAAGTGGCCGGAAAAGGCCTGAGAAAAGAGAGATGAGAGAGAAAAAGGGAAGGATTTACAGTTCCAGCGAAGTCACTGTAAACCCTTCCCTTTTTCCATCGGAGAGCAGTTTTTCGCTCATCTTTCGCTGGTTCGCAGGAGTGTGCTATAATATAATTGAATGAGTCTGTCCGGGAGGTGTTGTAATTGCTGCGGCAAATCAGATATTTTCAGGCCGTTGTGCGCAATAACAGTTTTTCAGAGGCCGCTGAGGAGTGCCATATTTCTCAGTCTGCCATTTCACAGCAAATTAAGGCGCTGGAAACGGAATTGGGCTTTTCTTTGCTGGAGAGAAAAAACAGGAAGTTTGCTCTGACGCCTGCGGGAGAGCATTTTTATAGAAAGAGTCTGATTTTACTGGCTGATTATGAACAGATTTGCAGTGAGGCGGCTAAGATAGCCCGCGGGGATGAGGTGATTTTAAGAATTGTTTGCTCTGCTGCGAAACGGCGGCGCGGATCTGGTGCTGAACGACCAGCGCAGGGCTTTTTCAGATGAATATGTCAATCTGGTATTATCGGTCAGCGGCATGTATATCGAAATAGCAGCCAGAAATCCAATCGCCGCCCTTCCCGCTGTCACCACACAGGAATTAAAAAACATTCCCTGTATTTTGATTGCATCCAAAGAGCAGAGACAAACGGAACAGGAATACTATCAGACGGTGATTGGCATCCAGGGGGATTTCCTGTACGCGGAAAATCTGGAAGAAGCCCGCCTGCTTGTCACCAGCGGACAAGGCTTCATGCCTGTGGAGGGAAACAGCCAGACCGTGAATTTCGGGACTTCTGTCTGCCGTATTCCCCTCTATCGGGGGGAGGAGCAGATTACCCGGAAGTACTGCCTGTTCTGGAAAAAGGATAATTCCGGTTACTATATAGAGGAATTTGCCGATATTCTGAAACAGAAATTTGTATAACAGCCCGTTTTTTCACAAGGCTGCTCTCGCAATCGGAGGGCAGCCTTGTTCTATTAGAAAAACTTATGCGACAGCTTTATAACTCGAATTGATTGGGCGCCTGCACAATTTTATAATGGAGATACAGAATAAAAGAAGCCAGGAAGGAAACGGCCGTGAACCAGATACGGAACACAGCAGGAAGGTTTCTTTCAGCTGATTTAAAGCAGATTTGAAGAAAGGAAGCCAGCTATGAAAAAAGATGTGATGATTTTAGCAGGCGCGGGACAGATCGGTATGGCCATTGCCCGCCGCATGGGATACGGGAAAAAGATTATTGTCGGAGATAAGAAGGCAGAAAATGCCCGGATGGCTGCAGAGACCATGAATGGGGCGGGCTTTGACGCTCTGCCTGTGGAGATGGATCTGTCGTCAAGGCCCTCTGTCCTGTCAATGATTGCCGAGGCGCAAAAGCATGGAGAAATCACCATGCTGGTCAACGCTGCCGGTGTGTCTCCAAGCCAGGCCTCTGTGGAGGCCATTTTGAAAGTGGACTTGTATGGGACGGCTGTTCTTCTGGAAGAAGTGGGAAACGTGATTGCGCCGGGAGGTGTGGGTGTAACCATTTCAAGCCAGTCCGGACACCGGATGAAACAGCTTACCCCCGAGGAGGATGAGCAGCTCGCCTGCACTCCCGCAGAGGAACTCCTGTCGCTTGCCATTTTACAGCCGGAGTATATCAGGGATACGCTTCACGCCTATCAGCTTGCGAAGCGCTGCAACGAAAAGCGTGTCATGGCAGAATCTGTAAAATGGGGCCGGAGGGGAGCGCGTATCAACTCGATTTCTCCCGGAATTATCGTCACCCCTCTTGCCCTGGACGAACTGAACGGTCCCCGGGGAGACTTTTACAGGAATATGTTTGCTAAATGCCCTGCCGGCAGACCAGGCACGGCAGACGAGGTGGCAAATGTGGCGGAGCTTCTTATGAGTGACAGGGGTGCCTTTATCACGGGAGCCGATTTTCTCATAGACGGAGGTGCCACAGCTTCCTACTTCTATGGACCGCTGAAACTATAATGCTGAACCGTAAAACAAAAGGCAGCCGGATGGCTGCCTGCAAAGACTATTTCTGCTGCTGGACGGCAGCGTAGAGGGCGGGCTTATTCAGAATACAGATCTGGCCTCTGGACACCTGGATCAGTCCTTCGGAACCCATCTGTTTCAAATTGCGGCTGACAGCTTCCCTGGCGCTTCCGATGGCTCTGGCCAGCTGTTCCTGGGTAAGGGACAGGCAGTCCTGCCTCTGGGCGGCCGCCTCGTCTAAAAGGAAGGCAGCGATGCGCTGCCTGAGGCTCATGAAGAACATCCGCTCCATGGCCGCCACCACGTCAGAAAACCGTTCGGTCATGGATTTGTAGGCGAAATTTTCTACAAAGATGTTGGCGTTCATCAGAATGGCGAAAGCAGAGGAGGGGATGATATAGAGCTCGCAGTCTGTTTCTGCCTCGATCTGTACATCGAAAGTGACGGCAGACATCAGGCAGGAGGCGGACAGAAGGCATACCTCCCCGTCGCGCAGGCGGCAGATGGTGGCCTCTCTCCCGTCGCCGGAGAGCAGGTACAGGCGCAGGATCCCCTTTTTGACAAAGACAGTGCCAAGGCACTGGGCTTCCAGGGAGCAGATAGAGCTGCCGGCCGGATAGCGGGAGAGGAGGAGGCGCTCTGATAGCAGCGCCCTCTCATTGCCGGACAGACGGCTGTAAAAGGGGAGGGAAGCCAGAAAGGCCTGCTTTTCTTCGTCGGACAGATAGATGTTTGCATCACTCATAATATCAATATCAACCTCCTGATACGGACTGTAAAACGGCACTTTTGGGGATGGCTGCCTCCGAAATGAAAGACGGCTCTTATTTAATCCTCAACCCGGTCCAGAGACTTCCACCCAAACCGAAAGACGGAAATGACCAGAGAAATTTCAGTCACTATCTCGTCAAGGATACCCGCCAGAGAACCGGACATGAAATTGTAGATAATCCAGAGGGGTGAGTTGATAAACATACCCACTACTCTGATTTTGCGGGGATTATGTGAATATCCTGCAATTGTCGACGCAATATTTGCAGCAATCGGCAAAATGGATATCCATCCCGACCACGTAAAAACAAGGGCTAGAAACTGAAGGACACAGATTCCAATACACATCCCCCAGCCTTTGGCAAACTTCCACCTTCCTCCCAGGCACAGAGAACGGAAGGTATTGATGATATAGCTCACCCCTCCTGTCATGGCACCCAGAAGTATCAGGTGAACTGTATAAATAAAATAAGATAGGAACTGTACACGGAACAGGTTGCGGTTGCTCTTGCACTGGTAAGAAAAAAAGAACAGCAAAGTTCCGGCAAATCCAATCAACTGTATAAGCATATATTTCGTAGTCATACTGTCTGCCCCCTTCTCTTCGGTTTGACCAGGCGTCTGCCCGGCTCTCAGCAGTAAATGCTGAAACAGGAATGCGCAGGTATAATGCCCGCTCCGCGGTCATTATGCCATCTCGACTAGCGTCTCGATGGGCCGCTCGGCAAATGCATGCTCATGCAAGCATGGCATGCGCTTTCCTCGCTATTGTACCATATCCTCCGGATATGTATCTCTCCGAGGGATGCGCACTCGCCGCAATAGTGTTTTGGCTCCCTTCGGGCGCCAGCGGCTCGGCGCAGGTATAATAACCGCTCCGCGGTTATTATACCATACGCTCCATTTTCTTTGGCAGATTATTTTTCTGACTTTCAAAATAAATTTAAGAATAGAAACAGGAGCTTCGTTCTTTTCGTGCAGATTTCTGCATCTGGTGCCGGCGGACAAGATTTCCGGGAATAATCAGACACGGCTAAGGACAAAAGGGAGCAGAAAGATGCAGATAAAGGGGTGGAAATAAAGAGAACGATGTGCTAAACTGTCCATAATATAAGGCTGCTTACGTGCAGGAAGAAAACAAGCAGAACACAGGAGAGGGATTATGAGAGAAACATCACTGGTAATTATGGCAGCGGGTATTGGGAGCCGCTTCGGAGGAGGGATCAAGCAGCTGGAGCCTGTGGGGCCCGGCGGTGAAATTATTATGGATTATTCCATCCACGACGCCCTTGAGGCAGGCTTTAACCGGATCATATTTATCATAAGGAAGGACCTGGAGAAGGATTTCAGAGAGATTATAGGAAACAGGATAGAGAAAATTGCGCCTGTCTCCTACGCATTTCAGGAGCTTTCTGATCTTCCGGAGGGATATCGTCTTCCGGAGGGAAGGACGAAGCCCTGGGGAACCGGACAGGCGGTGCTTTGCGCAAAGGAGCTGGTAAGGGAGCCGTTTCTTGTTATCAATGCAGATGACTATTACGGAAAAGAGGCCTTCCGCCTGATCCATGATTATCTGGTGAATGCCAGGGAGGACAGGGGGGACGTCTACGATATCTGCATGGCAGGCTTTATTCTCTCAAACACGCTCAGCGAGAACGGGGGAGTTACCCGCGGAGTCTGCCGCGTGGGAGAGGACGGAATCTTAAAAAGCGTGACGGAAACCTATAACATAGAAAAAAGAGACGGGATTCTCACTGCTTCCGACAGAGAGGGCAATCCGGTCATGGTTTCAGGAAGCCAGCACGTCTCCATGAATATGTGGGGGCTGACCCCGGACTTTATGGGAGCTCTCGAAAAGGGCTTTCCGAAGTTCCTGTCAGACCTTAAGGAAGGGGACCTGAAATCGGAGTATCTGCTTCCGACGATTATTGACCAGATGATTCGTGAAGGAAGGGCAAAGGTGAGAGTGCTGGAGACGAGAGACCGGTGGTTCGGTGTTACCTACAGGGAAGACAGGGAGTCTGTGAGCCGTGAGATCCGCAGGCTCTGCGAGAGCGGTGTCTATCCGGAACACCTGTTTTAAAGCCTGGAAAACAGTTTCACAGTAAGAAAACGGAAAAAACAGCAGAGATTCTGCATATGATACCATATAACTCTATGTAAACAGGAGGAGCCGTATCATATGCAGAATTTTTTTGACAGCCGTCTGTCCGGCTCTGCCCCGATTTCGGAAGAGAGCGGCGGCGGGGCTGACGGGCAGCAGCAGGCGGGACCCTTTGAGCCAAAGGAGAATGGGCTTATGGAAACGCTGAGAGATTATGAGTACTTTTCCGGTTTTTATCCCGCAGGACTCAGAGAGCTGAGAGCCAGAGTGAGGGAGGCCTGTGACCGCCTGGATTATCAGGGCAGTCTGATCTACGATGAATTTCCGGATCGGGTTGCCATAGAACGGATCTGCCGTGATATCGCGCAGAGCATAGCAGGAGAGAACACAGTGACAGAGGAGTACAGAGATTCAGGTGAGGAGCCTAAAAACGGAAATATTCTGTCCTTTCCGGAAAACAGGGGCTATGGCTCTGAGAAACAGGAGACTCAGGACGACAAGAGGGAAGGGAGAGGGCTCAGGGCCGCCTCGGCTCAGAGAGATGAAATGCTGGAGACATATGAACTTCCAAGGTATGGGGCCGGACAGAAACCGCTGCTTAGCTCCTTTGATGCCAGCTTAAGCCCATACAGTGGGACAGTAATCACGGGAAATCCGGGAACATATGGCCGTGGGAAAACCGGGCAGGACAACTTTTCCGGTACAGCTGTTTCGGAGGTGCCTCTTCACACGATGGAGACGGAAAGAGGGGAGGAGAGCAGACAGGAGGAGTCAGTCAGGGCAGAGAACCTGAATCGCGGACGCCGCCCATGGGGTCCGCCGCCACCGCCCAATCGTCCATGGGGTCCGCCGCCGCCCAATCGCCCATGGGGTCCGCCGCCACCGCCCAATCGCCCATGGGGTCCGCCGCCACCGCCCAATCGGCCGTGGGGTCCGCCGCCACCGCCGGATCGGCCGTGGGGTCCGCCGCCAAGCCAGCCTGGAAGAAGGGGAGAGGTTGAGCTTTCTGACATCATTATGCTTCTCCTGCTGGGAGATGTTCAGCACAGAAGATGCCTGCACAGAAACTGCGGCTGACAGGGGAAACCGAATCAATCTTCGAAAAACAGGTAAATATGGCATAAGCCATGGTGTTCAAAGGGTGCCGATACTGTCGGCGCCCTTTGACCGCGTTCTACGGCACAGGGGGAAACGCTGCCTTTTCCTTGTTAAAAGACTGAAAAATATGCTATAATGGGCCCAAAGGCATTCAAAGCAATAAAAGGTGCCGACAGCAGCCGGGATGGAAGCGGGCGGACAGCTGATTATCAGTGTGCGCTGCCTCTGTTTGCAGGCTCAAAGGAAGGTAGAAGCACGATACAGGAAAACCGATCATTGAGGATGAAGATAAATGAAGAGATTCAGCAAAAAACTTTGGATTATATGTGCGGCAGTTCTGCTGGCAGCGGCTGCGGGAGCGGCTTACTTAGCCCTGCCTCTGCGGGGAGAAAGGAAGGAGGAAACTGCCTATACGCCGATGGAGGACGCAGATTTGCCTGTAGCCTATATGGAGATGTGCGGCCGGCAGATGAATCCCCTTTACGGATTCAGGGAGGATGACAGGGACTGCGCCGGAAGGGGAAATCTGACTGTGCTTCCCCAGGATCGCCGCCTGACGGTGGATTTTTATAACCTGGACAGCAGAATTACGGGCGTGCAGTACGAGATCAGGAGTTTGGAAGACGAGAGACTGATCGAGAGAACAGTGGTACAGAACTGGCACCAGGACGAAGGTTCACAGGAGGCGGTGACGATTCTGCCCATTCAGAACCTGATTGACAAGGATAAGGAGTACATTCTGACGCTGGCGATTGCCACGGAAAATCAGCCGGCCATCTATTACTATACGAGGATTGTCTGGACAGACAATACCTTCCTTGGGGACATGCTCTCCCTGGCGGAAACCTTTTCCGACAATACGTTCCACTATGAGAATGCTTCGGATCTGACTACCTATCTGGAGACAGACGCTGCGGCAGACAACAGCTCCCTGGGCAATGTGACTCTGAAGAATAGCTTTGACCAGATTACGTGGGGCAGTCTGGAGATGGAGAAGGCCGGAAATGTGGAGGTAGAGCTGAAAGAGATGCAGGGCATTATGGCCAGTGTAAGACTCAGCTATTTGGCGGCCCGCATGGAGAACGGAGAAGCTGCGGAGTACTATGATGTCTGCGAGGATTTCACAATGAAGTGGAATGCACAGAGAATCTACATGATGGACTATAACAGAACTGTAAACCAGGTGTTTGACGGGGATCCGGCTCTCTATTCGGGAAAGCGGATTATGCTTGGCATCTCCGACGGAACGGGCCTTCAGGAGATAACCTCCCCAAATGGAAGATTTCACGGATTCGTGACGAACGGAGAGCTGTGGCTGTATGACGGGGAAAGCCAGGTAAATACAAGGGTATTCTCGTTCAGACAGAGTGAAACCGATCCGCTCATCGATGTGACAGGATACGGCCTGAAAATTCTTTCGGTGAGCGATGAGGGGGAAGTGGATTTTCTGGTAAACGGCTATATGAGCAGAGGCAGCCACGAGGGAAGTGTTGGCGTTGCCCTGTGGAGATACAGGATGGAGGGCAATTCCCTGACAGAGAGGCTCTATCTACCTGCGGACGAGGGGAGCGAGGAGCTTCAGCTTGGCATTGACAGGCTCAGCTACCTGGGAGAAAATGGAATCCTCTATCTGATGATGGGAAATTCTGTCTACTCTGTCAACATGGAAACAAGGGAGTCCCGTATTCTGGCTGAGGGACTGACGGAGGAGAATTTTGCAGTGGGAGCAGGGCAGTCCAGGATCGCCTGGCAGGACGGCACGGATGCCTACGACGCATCTACCGTGCATGTGATGGATCTGAAGACCGGAAGAAGCGATCAGATCCATGCGCCGGAGGGAAAAAATATCAGGATTCTGGGCTTTGTGGGAAGCGATCTCGTCTACGGCCTTGCGGAGGAAAACACAGGTGCCGTCATCAATGGAAGGACGGCGCAGGTGCCCATGTACGCTCTGGAAATCGCCGGGGAGGATATGCAGATTCAGACCCGGTATGAGAAGGAGGGCATCTATATCACAGACGTGGAGATCCGGGACAGCCGCGTGCATCTGGAAAAGCTCTCCCGCGCAGGGGACAGCTATACGTCAGCCGGAAACGACACCCTTGTGTGCAATGAGGAGATGGAGGAGGACACGCTGGCGGGAATCGGGTATCTGGCATCGGAGGAAAAGGGCAGGGTGTATTTTGTCCAGCTAGATGAATCTGTTTCCGGTTCCGAAATCCGCCTTAAGGTGCCGGAAAAGGTGATGGCGGAGGAAAACAATACGGTATCCGTCACAGAAAGCACGCCTCTTGAGAAAAAGCAGTATTATGCCTACAGCGAGGGAAGGCTGCGGGGAAGGTTTGTGCATTTTGCGGATGCGGTGACAGCGGCTTACGACGGTATGGGAATTGTCACAGATGAGGCAGGCCGCGTGTTCTGGGCCAGAGCGGACAGGCCGGACATCAGGACAATCCGGGATCCCCAGAGTCTGGTGACGGATATTGAGCGATACCTCAGGGAATTTGCAGACGGAGAGCTGGAGACCTCAGACGGAGGGGCGATTATTGATGCAGGAGGGCTGAGCCTGAACCAGGTTCTCTACTTTGTGGGAAGAGGCTATCCGGTGGCGGCCTACACGGGAGACGGCTCATATATGCTGATTTACGGGTATGATCCGTATAATATTTCCTGTCTCTGGAACCCCGGAACGGAAAACGCCAATACAGACAAAATGGGGCTTAACGATGGGGCTGACTGGTTTGATTCCAATGGAGGCAATGATTTTGTAGCCTTTCTGACAGATTTGTAGGGGGCAGATCCGGCGGCGCCTTACTGGCTGTTTTCGGGGGGCTTTGCGAAATAAATGGGCATTAACCTTTACAAATTCTGCTGATATGTTATAATCAGTTAATAAAAAGTCAAGAAAATGTAAGAATCAGCAGAGGTCAGAGACCTGGCATTTGTGTTTTTCAATTATAGATAGAGGTGCAAGATGGAACAGTATATCATGAAAGGCGGCAATCCCCTGGTCGGTGAGGTCACCATCAGCGGAGCGAAAAATGCCGCCCTGGGAATATTAGCTGCATCAATAATGACCGACGAAGAAGTGATCATAGAAAACCTGCCGGATGTGCGGGATATCAATGTACTCTTGGAGGCCATCGAGGAGATCGGGGCGAGGGTGGACCGCATTGACCGCCACACGGCGAGGATTAATGCCAGACACATTAAGGAAGTCAGCGTGGACGATGAGTACATAAGAAAGATCCGCGCTTCCTACTATTTTATCGGGGCGCTCCTCGGAAAGTACAAGAGCGCCGAGGTTCCCCTGCCGGGCGGCTGCAATATCGGAAGCCGTCCCATTGACCAGCACATCAAGGGCTTTCGGGCTCTGGGCGCCGAGGTGGAGGTAAAGAGGGGAGCCGTTGTGGCTCACGCCATTGATCTGGTGGGAAGCCATATCTATCTCGACGTAGTCAGCGTAGGGGCGACTATCAATGTGATGATGGCCGCTACTCTGGCAGAGGGAGAGACGATTATCGAGAACGCGGCCAAGGAGCCTCACGTGGTGGATGTGGCCAACTTCTTAAACAGCATGGGAGCCAATGTCAAGGGAGCAGGTACGGATATTATCCGAATCAGAGGAGTCAGGAAGCTTCACGGAACTGAGTATTCCATTATTCCGGATCAGATTGAGGCTGGTACATTTATGTGCGCAGCTGCCATTACCCGCGGCGACATTATGGTACAGAATGTGATCCCCAAGCATCTGGAGGCCATCACAGCCAAGCTGATCGAGATGGGCTGCGAGGTGACAGAGTTTGACGAGGCTGTGCGGGTGGTTGGAAAGCCCCGCCAGAAGCATATGGATATTAAGACCCTGCCCTATCCGGGATTTCCCACTGACATGCAGCCGCAGATTACAGTGACTCTGGCCCTTGCAGAGGGAACCAGTGTGGTGACAGAGAGTATTTTTGAAAACAGGTTTAAATATGTGGATGAGCTGTCCCGCATGGGCGGAAATATCAAGGTAGAGGGAAATGTGGCCATTATCGACGGCGTGAAGGGCTTTACGGGAGCTACGGTCAATGCGCCGGATCTGAGAGCAGGAGCCGCCCTCGTTATCGCAGGCCTGGCTGCCGAGGGCTACACGGTGGTAGACGAGATCGGCTACATCCAGAGAGGCTATGAGAACTTCGAGGAGAAGCTGAGAGGCCTGGGAGCTATGATTGAGAAGGTCGACTCCGAGAAGGAAGCCCAGAAATTCAGACTCAAGGTGGGCTGATGGAGGAAGGCGCCAACTTCTTAAAGAGGAGGGTACCTGAAGATTCAGACAGCGGAAAAACATGAAAATTTCATAAATTCTCTTGACAGCAGAGAGAGAGTAGGCTATCATACATATCGCAGCAAATTCATAGAGTGCGTAATATCCCTTATTCAGAGTGATGGAGATACAAAGGATCTGAGAAGTCACGGCAACCCCGCAGAAACGGAAGGTGCCAGCCTGAGCGAGGAACCGCATGAGCGGCAAATCGAGCAATAAGAGGAATTGATAGAAATGAGATCAAGTCCGTATTGCTACGGACTTTTTTCTTTGCCTGCAAAGAGGCCAAAGCGGTTTCCTGTCCCAGAAAGAGCATGGAGACAGGGGAGACAGGGCGGTGCAGAGAGCAGGCATAACAGGAGATGGGAGATACGCCCTGGGAAATCAAAGAAGGAGGAACAACGTGGAGAAATTACTTTTTACATCCGAATCAGTTACAGAAGGCCATCCGGACAAAATGTGCGATCAGATCTCCGATGCGATTCTGGACGCTCTCATAGAGAAGGATCCTATGAGCCGCGTGGCCTGCGAGACGGCAGTGACCACAGGCCTTGTGATGGTAATGGGTGAGATTACAACAAATGCCTACGTAGATATTCAGAAAATTGTCAGGGAGACCGTGCGCGAGATTGGCTATGACCGTGCCAAGTACGGCTTCGACTGTGATACCTGCGGTGTGCTGACTGCCATTGACGAGCAGTCTGCCGACATTGCTCTGGGAGTTGACAAGGCTCTGGAGGCCAAGGAGCACAGAATGTCTGAGGAGGAGATCGATGCCATCGGAGCAGGCGACCAGGGAATGATGTTCGGCTTTGCCACAAACGAGACAGAGGAGTATATGCCATACCCTATCTCTCTGGCTCACAAGCTGGCACGCCGTCTGACAGAGGTCAGAAAGAACGGCACCATGCCGTATCTGCGTCCTGACGGAAAGACACAGGTTACGGTGGAGTACGATGAGGCAGGAAAACCGTTCCGCCTGGATGCGGTTGTCCTCTCCACACAGCACGATGAGAAGGTGACCCAGGAACAGATCCATAAGGATGTGAAGCGCTATGTCTTTGATCCGGTGCTTCCGGCCGGTATGATCGACACAAATACCAAGTTCTTCATCAACCCTACAGGCCGCTTCGTTATCGGAGGCCCCCACGGAGACAGCGGACTGACCGGAAGAAAGATCATCGTGGACACCTACGGCGGATATGCCCGTCACGGCGGCGGAGCATTCTCCGGAAAGGACTGCACAAAGGTGGATCGCTCTGCAGCTTACGCAGCCCGCTATGTGGCAAAGAACATTGTGGCCGCAGGGCTGGCTGACAAGTGCGAGATTCAGCTCTCCTACGCCATCGGCGTGGCTCATCCTACCTCCATCATGGCGGATACGTTCGGAACGGGAAAGCTCTCTGACAATGAGCTGGTGGAGATTATCAGAAAGCATTTTGACCTGCGCCCGGCAGGCATCATCAAGATGCTGGATCTGCGCCGTCCGATTTACAAGCAGACAGCGGCTTACGGACATTTCGGAAGAAATGATCTGGACTTGCCGTGGGAGAAGTTAGACAAGGCGGATATGCTGAAGGAGTACCTTCCGAAATAGCAGAAAGCTCATTGCCCGCTTGAAATTCTGACCCTGACCATAAACGCCATGGACAGACTTTGGCGGCAGCCGTTTGGATCATAGGGAATTTCCCTTGTGACTGGACGGGCTGCCGCCCTTTTTATTCTCCCAGAATATCGCTCAGACAGTCTGTGCAATAGAAAACCTCGCCCAGGCAGGGGTACCCTGCGGTTAAATATTTCATAATTTTCTGATTAATTATTTTAGATATAAAATTAAACCTAAATTATTCACGGAACAGTATCTGAATTGATAACAATACCATGAATCTGAA
>OHQA01000155.1_pt1 | contig 78789 bp, 66 predicted proteins | sample 1577921 | NCBI WGS metagenome assembly OHQA01 (sample SAMEA3879570, study PRJEB24766) | human gut metagenome | biome: human-associated habitat; feature: feces | place: USA | collected 1985/1987 | reverse complement strand
AGGAAGTATTCTGACCGGTGAATACTGCGATAATGGTGTTTCGGGCACTACATTTAATCGTCCGGGCTTTTCTGAACTGCTCAAAGATATTAAGTCTGGAAAAATCAATGCAGTAATCGTTAAGGATTTTAGCAGATTTGGAAGAAACTATTTGGAAGCGCTGGAGCTGTTAGATGTAGTATTCCCGGAATTAGATGTTCGTTTCATCAGCATAGACGATGGATATGACAGTGCAGATCCACAATGCAGCAAAGAACGAATGGTTTATGTGATTAAACATCTGGCAAATGAATATTACGCCCGTATCTCTTCCAAAAAACTTACCCAGGCCCATGAACTGGCCAGAGGCAATGGGGAGTTCTGGGGAGCGAGGCCGCCATATGGATTTGAGCGTTCAAAAGCCAATAGTAAAATACTCGTGATTGACCCGGAAGCTGCCTCTGTTGTTGTCCGTATATTTAACATGTTTGTGCTGGAAGGATATTCATACTATAAGATTGCCCAAATATTGAATAGGGAGAATATTCCCTCGCCGAAAGCCTATCACTTGATAAAACATGGAAAAGCAGAAAAGGTAGAAAAGAACCCGGAAAAGTATCTGTGGCTGGGCAATTTCATTTCTAGTATCATTCAGAACCCCGTTTATATTGGCTGTTTGGTTACCCATAAAACAGAACAAAGCTATTATAAAGGAAAAAAATTAAAAAGGGTGCCGCGGCAGGAATGGAATATTGAAGAGGATGCTCTACCCCGTATCATAAAGCAGGCAATTTATGACAGGGCCCAAAAGAACGCACAGAAAATCTGGGTGAATAGCTTTACCAGAGAAATTGATAAGAAATATGGATTATTCGCAGGGAAGCTCGTATGTGGAGTTTGCGGAAGGCATATGTCACAAAGCAGGTATCATACAAAGCAGGGAATAGGTATTGAATATCATTGTCCTGGACATGATGTAGCACCTAATCATTGCAAGAACAAATTTATCAATGAAAAAGCAGTATTAAAAGCTGTTACGGTCCTCTTAGATAAGTGGGTCAGTATAGCAATGAAGGAGAAAAAAGCATATAAAAAGGACTCTTTTATAACCAAATTGAAACGGGAATACCAGAATCAGATTGCTGACATTGACCGGGAAATCCAGAGCCTTTTAGTGAGGCAGCAACAATTATACGAAGATTATGTAGATCAGATTCTGGATAAAAGAGAGTACATAGAATTTAAAAGACAGAATATGGAGAAGGTTGATGAACTGAGGGCACTAAAAGGGAGTTTGATTATAGAGTCAAATGATATGGTCAGGAGATATTCTTTAAAGAACAAATGGCTTTCTGCATTGATGGACAAGCAGGGAAATCTCTGCGTGACAGCGGAGATTATTGATGAATTGATTTCGGAAATCAAAATTATAGACAAAACCTCCATGGAAGTTATCTTCAAATTTGAAGATATATTCAGCATGGATTTGATTGCAAAGGCGGTGTGAGGATGAAGAAAAAATTTCTGCTTTTTTATGAACGTCTTTCCAGGGAAGATGGAGACGATGAAAGCTGCAGCATTACAAACCAAAGAAGATTGCTTAACCGATTCAAGGAGGAACACAGTGAATTTCATGATTATCAAGTAGAAGAATTTATTGATGATGGCTACACTGGCAGTAATTTTAACCGACCTAATTTTCAGAATATGATGAGCAGAGTCCGTTCTTTATATGGAAATATGATAGTAATAGCAACGAAGGATTTCTCCAGACTTGGCAGGGACACCATAGATACCGTCAATTATTTAGAAAAGATATTTCCTTTTTTGGAAGTACGCTATATTGCGATTAATGATGATTATGACAGCAAAGATTATCAATATGGTATAGATTTTGAAGCCAAATTCAAGAATTTGATTAATGGGTTAGTTCCAATTCAGGCGTCTACCACTCAGAAGAGAATTAAGATGGAGGAGGCTCTTCAAGGAAAGCATAACGGCCCAGTACCTCTTTATGGATATCGGTATACAGCTGACCGTGAATATGAGGTGGATTGGGAGGCGGCATATGTACTACAAATAATTATGGATCTATTAGACCAGAAAAAAAGTTATAAGTTTATAATTAAGTTCCTGGCTGAAAAAGGAATTGATCCGCCGAGCGTTTATTTGGCTAAAAAATACAATGCCAAATTATGTAAGACCAGTTCTATCTGGAATAAAACAACACTGAAAAAGATTGCAAGGAATAAAGCTTATTTGGGATATTCAGTACGTCATAAGGAAGAGGCTTGTGTATTGGGGACAAAAGGAACACGGGCAGTGAATAAGGCGGACCAAATTCTTGTTCCAAACAGACAGCCGAAAATTATCAGAGAAGAGCAGTTTAACAGGGTGAATGAGTGGCTGGATGAGAGGGCTGCTAAAAGTGGTTGCAAAAGTGGACCGAGGCGCAGAGTATCAGCATTATATAAAAATGTGTATTGTGTACATTGCGGTTCAGCATTAAGCAGGCGCAGATATCATGAAGATAATGACTTTTACTATTGTTTGGCTAAGCGTGAAAATCCATTGTCGGATTGTACTTTTCCGCCTATTGAAACAGCGGTATTAGAAAAAGCAGTGTTTTCGGTTATACAATTCAATTTAAGATTATTTACTGACAGCAAAAAGAAAATCTTAAAGGCTTTGAATCATAATATGGCAGATTACCATGCAATCATGGAAAGATTTCAGGAGAGGGCAGAAGAAATAAAGCAGAAGAAAATGAACTTGTATGAAGATTACAGAGCAGGGCATGTAAGCAGAGAAGAATATCTGATAAAAAAACAGAAATTGTCAGAACAGCTTGTTCCATTGGAGGCAGGAATTCAAAAGGTGGAAGAAGGAATCCGAAAATATGATGAGGCAAATATCATATTCTATTCAGATTTTGCCCGATTGGTCGATGAGTTTAGAAATGAGGAGGCGTTGTCTCCGGAGTTGGCTGATGCCTTTATTGAAAAAGTGTTGGTAGACAAGAATCATAATATTGAAGTTGTTTTTAAATTTCAGGACGAAATTAATATGCTGTGTATGAGAAAAGCAAGTTAATTACTTTCAAATTAAAAGGAGTGGACAATCTATATGAAGAATATTAAGGATTGTATGAAAAGTCGTATGAAAAAGAGGGCCGAGTTCGTAAAGGCACCCTATGGTTATCGTATTAAGGACAGGCAGTTAGTTGTAGAGGAAATGGAAGCTTTTCGCGTGAGGTCTGCTTTAAAGTTTGTTATGGATTATCTGAACAATCCGCCGGAATACATGGTATTGGAGTTCATAGATTATAAAAAAGATACACAGCATCTTGTCTTGAATTACGAGGAGGCGGCAAACAGTATTCCCTATAGTTGGATTTGCCGGCAGGTGGGAAAAGAAATAGAACTTCGGGAACAATACTTTCAGGCGGGAGAAGATATATCATTGCTTGCTTTACAGAATGTGATGGAGCTGTCATTTACAGAAGTGGAATCACATTGGAGTAATCAGGGGAATCTAATGAGAAGTGCAGGCATATGGGCAAAGAGATTGAGAAAAATGCCTGCCTCCGTATACTATGCAGGGGTTGTTACGGCGAGAACAAAATCATATTCAGAAGAGTTGAGATATATAGGCAATTATGAGCCAATAATATCAAAGGAGCAATTTGATGCATTGAATAAACGGGTGAATGAAACTGTATTTGTGGACTAAATATTACTGAATAAACACCTGAAAACATAGAACCGATAACTTATGAGCATATTTCTCATGGTTATCGGTTTTTTTCTTTCTGAACTATGTTGATGAAAACTGTGACTTAGAAGTAGTACAGGAATGCTATAAAAAGCTACATGAATTACTGGCCTGGGGATATCCATTCACATTGATCCGCATTAATAAAAGCTGTATGCATGTAGAATATCTGGACTATATCAATCAGATGGTGAAAAAGCTGTCGAAAAACAATTTGGAAGGCTTTGTAGATGTATGGAAAGAACTTATGTTAAGGGAGGAAAAACTGGCAACTGCAAATACTTTGATTAGATAGGAAAAATAAATTAAAGAGGAATGTGTAGGTTCAGGCAATTGTTTAGTAAAAACAGGTCTATGCAAAAGCGAAAGGTGAGGTATATGGCCTGACGACTGCCCGGTTCTGGAAGGTTAAGAGAAAATGAGTGCCTTGGCACAAAAAGAAAATCAGGGAAGGAATTCATTAAATCCTTCCCTGGTTTTCATTGATACAGAGGGGTGAAATGGGGTAATATTTATAATTGCCATCCGGTGGCTTCCACACGTAATTTAAGGAAATTCCGGTAAATTCCGTCCTTTTTACTGAGCTGGTCATGGGTGCCCTTTTGTTTGACGTGCCCATTATCAATCACAATAATCTGGTCAGCTTTTTGTACGGTACTCAATCGATGGGCTATGGAAATTAAAGTTTTATTTTTAGTCAGCTCCTCAATCGCAGATAAAAGAGCCTGTTCATTTTCAGGGTCAACACTGGAGGTTGCTTCATCTAAAATGACAATGGGTGCGTCTTTTAAAATTGCCCGTGCAATGGAGATTCTTTGTTTTTCGCCGCCAGATAATGTAGATCCACTTTCGCCAATTACAGTTTGATATCCATCCGGCAAGGCCATAATAAAGTCATGACAGCAGGCTCTTTTTGCTGCCTCCATTACTTCTTCAAGTGACGCATCAGGCTTCCCAAACTTAATATTATTTTCGATTGTGTCATGGAATAGATAAACCTTTTGGAAAACCATACTGATACAGTCAAGCACACTGTCAGCGGTATAGTCTTTCACATTTTGGCCGCCAATACACACAGAGCCTTCCTGAACGTCCCAGAAACGAGCGATTAAGTTACATAATGTCGTTTTACCGCTTCCTGACGGACCTACAATCGCACATGTAGTATGCTCTGGTATGTTTAAGGATATGTGGTCAATAATTCTGCGGGAACCATAGCCAAATGATACATCTTTTAATGAAATCTCATAATTGGAAGGATGGAGTTTATCTGTGGTGGTGTCCATCTGGGGAATATTTGTCACTTCTTCCAAACGGTCTAATTCGGTATTTATTTTCTTACTCAAGAATGCACTGTTTCCCATAGTTTCCAAATCAGAATAAACGGTAAATGCACAAAACAAAAATGTCATACAGAATGGTAGGGAAATTTTTCCGTCCATGTATAAGATACCAGCAGCAGCGATTAAGACGCAGCTCATCAATTTATAGACAAGGCCATATAGCCGGAGAACACCTGCGGTTGCCTTTTCCTGTGAATAATCAGCGTCCCATTTCTTTTGAAATGCAGTGTGTACCTCTTGCTGGCCGCTTTTGCCGTTTGAAAATGAACGGAGAACAGCAATCCCACGTATGTACTCTAAACATTTATTAACCAGATTTTCCTGGGCAGCCTGATAAATTGGCGAATGTTCTGCGGCCCGCTGTCTGACCAGGCGTAATACTGTCAGGCCAATTACTAAGCCTATCATACTTAGTGTCCCTATTATTGGGTTGAAAAAGAACATCATGAAAGACATAAGGAATGCCATGGCAACACCACTGGTCATCTGTTCGATAGCCATCATGGAGTAACCTTCCAGATCCGCTATGGTAGTGGTTAAAATTGTTTGGATGGTTCCAAGGTTCTGCTCTGAAAAATAACCCATAGGTGCTTGTTTTAATCGCTCACCAATTTCTAAACGGTAATCACGGAAAATATCATAACCGGTTCCGCTCATGGTACGGTCACTCATCCATTGGAAAAAGAAACGTCCAAGAATACTAATAAGAATGATAGTTACAGCTTTTAAAATTATTGAGGAGGTTAGTGTATCAAGATTTAACATGATTAAAAATACACTGAGCATCATAAAACTTTGAAAAAAGGATTTTAAAATATTGCACAGTATTCCAACTGTTATTTTTTTTCTGCTGGAGCCGGCGATTTGATAAATACGAGAAATCATTTCAAACATCTAAGATTCTCCTTTCGTTTTGGAAGTTACCGCATCTGAATAATTCTCCCACATTTTCTTATAAAGAGGGCAGTTCTCTAACAGTTCATTTTGCGTTCCGCATCCAGCTATTTTCCCATCAGCTACAACAAGGATTTGATCGGCATTGCGGATTGTATTCAGACGATGTGCAACAACAATTAGGGTTTTCCCGGAAATTAACTTACTGATTGCTTCTTGTATCAGTGCTTCATTTTCCGGGTCTGCATAGGCAGTTGCTTCATCAAGAATAACCACGGAAGCTTTTTTAAGCATGGCACGCGCTATGGTGATACGTTGGCGTTCTCCACCAGATAGGCGGTCTCCGGCATCTCCGGCCATAGTGTCGTAGCCTTTTTCTAATTGCATGATAAAATCATGGCAGTTTGCAGCTTTTGCAACGGTTTCTATTTGTTCGTCCGTTGCGGCTGGATTTCCCATGCGGATATTATCACGGATGGTTTTATCAAAAAGAAAGTTATCCTGTGCAACATAACTGATTTCTCCCATCAGCTGCTCAAAGGGGATGTTGCGAATATCCTGTGAACCAAAAAGCACAGTCCCGGAGGTGGCATCCCAAAATCCCGCCATTAATTTGGCTATGGTAGATTTACCAGATCCGGACGGACCGACAATCGCTGTCATTGATTTCGGTGACGTCTTAAATGAGATATCGTGCAGCACTTCACTTTTGTTATAACCAAAGCAAACGTGACTAAATTCAAATGTCGGTTCTGTGAGAGTAACCGGGTCCGCAGGCCGCTGCAGTTCAGGAGTTTTTAAGAAGGCAGTAACTTGTTCAAGGTTTCCTTTGATCATACTTACCTGCTCCATGGCTTCCGATACTTTCATCAGCGGCCCTGTAAAGCCAAGGGGGACAATAAGACATATCATCAGAACCGGTAAAGTAATCGAACCATTCATAAAAAGCAAAGCGCCGATAGGAAGTGTGCCAAGTAAGGTGGAGGGAAGGACTGCACGAGCGGCCGCATTCCATAGCCAGCACTCACTCCACCATTCCATGGTGCAGTCGTGGAAGTAATTGACAGCTTTTGAGTATTGCCCATAGGACGAGCTGGACCGGTTAAAAGCTTTAATGACCTGAATACCATTTACATATTCCACAAGAGAACTGTTCATTTCATTCGCAGAACACATATAGTTTTCCATACGGGAGGCATATCCGCGCATCATGGCAGCGAAAAACAAACCTCCCAACGGGACAGTAATTAAAGAGGCCAGCCCCATGCGCCAATCCAAAATAAAGATTAATAGAATACTGCATAGAGGTGCTGTGATGTGTGACGGAAGTTCAGGCATAAAATGGGCCATAGAATCCTCTAGCTTTGCCACATTATCTACAATTAAGTTTTTAAAAATGCCGGAAGGGGTTTCCAACATGACGCCCATGGGAACCTTCGCCATTTTATCGGCAATTCTTTCACGTATATTTTGTAAAATAGTAAAGGAAATACGGTGGGACAGAAGGGACGACCTCCATGTAAGGAATGTCTTAATGCACTGGCAAAGTGCCGCGATTCCCGCCAGTATCACCGTATCTTTAGTAGTAGCTGTTCCGGAATAGAGTGAGTCTGCCAACATAGCCAGTATAAGGAATGGAACCATACCAAATAGTTCCCCTAAAACGGCCATAAGAATGGAAAATTTCATTTTCCCCTTGCTACTGCCAACAAACATAAAAAGCTGCCGGATTGCCCCCGGTTCTTTTGATTTCATATAAACATCTTCCTTTCTGCTAATCAGAATTTGTAATTGGGTATTGATTTTTTAGGAAAAGGGTGGTAAAATCTATATTACGGTGTAATATTACAGTGTAATATAGTATAGAATGGAGGGGAGGAAATGTCAAGGGATTTCCAGCAAACTCATGAAAATCTTTTGGCCTGTGCAAAGAAACACTTCTTAGAATTTGGCTTTGAAAGAGCCAGTATTAGGGAAATCTGTAAAGACGCAAATGTAACCAATGGTGCCTTTTACAATCATTTTGCTGATAAGGAAGCTTTATTTGGTTCTTTAGTGGAATCAGTTGTTCAGACAATCCAAAAGATATATTCAGAATCAATAGATAAGCATTTTGATTTAGTAAAAACAGATGAGCTTAAGAATTTGTGGAGGCTGTCAGAAAGTACGATTATCCAGATAATCGAATATATTTATGAGCATTTTGATGTATTCAGGCTGCTTCTGATGTGCTCGTCAGGAACAAAGTATGCAGGCTTTTTAGACGACTTGGTACGCGCAGATGTGCAGGAGACAATAAAACTCATTGCAGAATTAAAAGCACGCGGTGTACCTGTCAATGATTTAGATGAGGACGAGTGGCATATGTTGGTCCATTCTTACTATGCTTCAATTGCGGAAATTGTTATGCACAATTATCCAAAGTCAGCTGCATTGAAGTATGCTCATACGCTATCGGTATTTTTCAGCTCGGGCTGGCAAACTGTTTTGGGGATTTAATCCCCAAAAAATTTCCCCTACAGTTAGCTGAATCTAACTATAAAATATGAAATTAGTCATAACGAAAGGACGATTAAAATGCAAAAATCTAATAAACTAAATGGAAAAGATCTTATCAATGTAGGAATTTATACTGCCATGACTCTTGTAATATTTTTTGTTTTCGGATTACTGACTGCACTGCCTGTAATATATCCATTCCTTCTGTTTATCTGGCCGTTTGTATGTGGCATTCCTATGATGCTGTACTACACAAAAATTCAGAAATTCGGGATGCTGACAATTACAGGTGTCATCTGCGGTCTGTTTTTCTTTCTTATAGGCTATACATGGATTGGGCTGGTGGGGTGGACACTGGGCGGAATTCTTGCTGATATTGTGTTAAAGGCCGGTCAGTATAAAAACTTTAACGTTACCCTCCTAAGCTATGCGTGTTTTTGCCTTGGCATGATGGGATGCCCTGCGAATCTTTGGATTGCCGGGCAGTCCTACTGGGAAAATATTCACAGCTCCATGGGGAACCAATACGCAGAAACATTACAATCTATGATGCCATCATGGATGATGTATGCGGGATTTGTGATTTTGTTTGTCGGCGGGATTTGCGGTGCTTTGCTCGGTCATAAAATGTTAAAGAAGCACTTTGAGAGGGCGGGTATTGTTTGATGCACATGCTTGCTGTTACAGAGACGAAAGGATTCCATTTAGACCCACGGACAAAATTACTGCTGATGGCCGTTGTAGCTACCGCCGAGTTTTTATATGGCCATACCGCTTTTATGCTTGCAGTGGCTTTGATACCTTTTATTCTATTACTTACAAACAGACAATATAAGGCAGCGGCCATTTTTATAGTTCTGTTTGTAGCTGCTTTGGTGGTTAAGGAAATCCAAAACTCAATTCGTTTTCACATGGTTGTCAATATGATTGTAGTTTTATTGGTGGGATTGGTTTTAAGGCTTTTTCCTGCTTTTGCAATGGGGAATTACATAATTAAATCTACTACTGCCAGTGAGTGTATTACATCACTGAGCAGAATGCATATCGGTAGGAATATTACCATTCCTCTTTCTGTATTATTTCGCTTTTTGCCTACCATGCAGGAAGAATCAGCAGCTATTAAAGACGCTATGAGAATGAGGGAAATCCAGTTTGGTACGAAAAAATTTTGGCAGAATCCAATGGCACTGCTTGAATATCGTTTCATACCGCTTATGATTTCGGTTGTAAAGATTGGTGATGAACTGTCTGCGGCAGCGTTGACCCGTGGGCTGGATAATCCAGCAAAGCGGTCAAGCATAACGAGAGTTGGATTTACCTGTTACGATGCCATTGCGGTAGTAATTTCAGGCGTTATGCTGTTTGTCACCTTATTTATTATTAAATGGTAGAAGGGGAAGTGAAATGATAGAAATTAAAGATGTGTCCTTTACCTATGAAAGCGGAGAATCAGAGAATAGCCTGCGTAATATCAATTTGAAAATCGAAGATGGAGAGACTGTTTTACTATGTGGTGAATCTGGTTGCGGTAAAACAACTTTGACGCGCCTGATTAACGGATTGATTCCGCATTATTATAATGGACAGTTAACGGGACAGATTTATTTGGATGGGAAAGAGGTAAAGGATTATCAGTTATATCAGATTGCCCCCATGGTTGGCTCTGTATTTCAAAACCCGAGAACACAGTTCTACAATGTAGATACGACAAGCGAGATTGTGTTTGGATGCGAAAATTTGGGGTTGCCGGTGCAGGAAATGCTGGCAAGGCTTGAGAATACAACAAAATGCCTTAAATTAGAAAATCTGCTTGGACGGAGCCTGTTTGCTTTATCTGGTGGAGAAAAGCAGAAGATAGCCTGTGCATCGGCAGATGCTATCTGCCCTAATACTTTTGTTTTGGATGAACCGTCCTCAAATTTGGATATTTCTTCGATAAAAGATTTAACAGAAGTAATTCGCCAATGGCAATCTGAAAATAAGACAGTAATCGTTGCCGAACACCGCCTTTATTACCTGGCTCCATATGCGGACCGAATCATATATATGAAGCGCGGAGAGATATGTAATGAATATACAAGAGAGGAATTTTTGGAACTAGATCCAAAGGAGTTAAAGAAAATGGGATTACGTGCATTAAATCCATTTGACTTGATGCCTGAAAAAAAACCTGAAGCAAATGAAAAAAGCCTGCAGATTGATAACTTTTGGTTTTCATATGAAAAACGGGGATATCCGATTGTAAACATACCGAATTTAACATTGCCGCAGGGAGAAATCATTGGAATCATTGGTGACAATGGAGCTGGTAAATCCTCTTTTGCCAGATGTCTATGCGGATTAGATAAATCTTCAAAGGGCACTTTGAAATTAAATGGCAATGCTCTCAATGCGAAGAAGCGCCGGCATATTTCCTATATGGTAATGCAGGATGTAAATCACCAGCTTTTTACAGAAGATGTACTTGATGAACTTTTGCTGAGTATGGATGGAGAAAATGAGGAAGAGGACAAGGTTCGGGCACAAGAAATTTTGGCCGGGCTTGATTTGTCGGATAAACTGAAACTGCACCCAATGTCGTTATCCGGTGGTGAAAAGCAGCGAGTCGCTATTGGCAGTGCTGTTGCATCTGGGAAAGAAATAATCATATTTGATGAACCCACCAGTGGATTGGATTATAGACATATGCTTGAGGTTTCAGAAAAATTAATACAGCTAAAAGAAATGAAAAAAACGTTGTTTCTGATAACGCATGATCCTGAACTGATATACAAATGCTGTACACATCTTATGTTTATTGAGCATGGCCGTATATTATGGCATCGGCCTATGGATAACGAGGCTGTAAGACTTTTACAGGAATTTTTCTCCCACGAAAAGGGTGATTCAGCAATGGCTATATGAAAGCGAAAGAGTACTTTGAAGTGGGCTGAGAGAAATGTTATTTGTCATAAGGACTAAAGAGAACTTATTTCGGATATAGAAATACGTAAGAGTAAGCTGGAAGTTAATATAATGATTCAGGCCGCAGTACTTTTTATAATAGTGACAATGTCGATTTATCAAAAAGTCTGCGGCAATTATTTTATAATTTAATATTTAAGTAAAACGAAATTTAATTGAATGTTTCATAAAGTCATCTACAGCCCTGTGATGTGACAAGCCTTTGAATGAAACAAACTGTTAAAATGGGCTATTTTAAAAAAATACACATTTAAAGGGGTAGAAATATTAAAAAGAATCCTGTAAAATACAATAGAGTTAGTTGCTGCTAACATGCCGAGGCTTTAACTAATAGTTAGTAGCAACTAACCAAAACCACTATATTACAGGAGGATCTTTATATGAGTGAAACAAAGGGAAGTAAGTTTAGTATCAGAGACGTAATCACGGTTGCAGCCATGTTGGTAATCAATTATATGATAGCAATGGTGGTCAGCGCTGTCACATTGCCATTTTCAGAAGTGTATTTATATGGTTCAGCCGCCATTGACGGCTTTTTAGGAGCTGTATTCTTCCTTGTAGCGGCAAACCGGGTGAACAAACATGGGCTGTTGTTTGTTTGGGCATTTGTGTATGGCCTTATCCAGGCACTTATGGGTTACGCCTTCTTGCTGCCATATTTCCTGATTGTAGGCGTTATTTCCGAGCTGTCTATGATTGGAAAAAATACATATAGAAAGCCGATCCGCAATATGATTGGCTGGGCTTTAAACAGTATCGGGAATTTCGTTGGATGTGCGGTGCCTCTCTGGTGGGCATGGGACAGTTATAAAGAAATGGCATTAAATAGTGGCTTTTCACAGGAAACCTTAGATATGCAGTTTTTAATGTCAACCCATCCGGGGCTGATGCTTTTGGGCTGTGCAATAACCGGTCTTCTTGCTGTATTAGGTGTTCTGTTCGGGCAGAGACTATTAAGAAGACATTTTCAGAAAGCTGGTATTTTGGAATGATTATGAATCATAGTAACATCAGAAAAGTGGAGCAGATCGATGGCAGGACAGTGTTGCTGTTGGCTGTCTGCGCATGCTTCACTTCCTTCTTAAGCACCAGTTTGCTGGGGCATGGTTTATATATGATATGGCTTTTTCTATTGTTATGCTATTTTGAGTTATTTACGATGGGATTAGGAATGTTGGGGGTATATATCCTGTCGGTAGTTTGGCTGGCTATTAATACAAAATACCATATCTCTTTTCCATCACCGCTGTTATTTCATATGCTTTATCGTCTATTGATGCCGGCGATGATTGTGTGTCTGATAGTGCATATACCTTCAGGCAAACTGACTTCCAGTATAAGGAAGTTACCGATTCCCGAAAATATAATGCTGATTATAATTGTCATGCTCCGGTTTGCTCCCACCCTTGTTCATGAGTTTGGTGAAGTAAAAGACGCTATGAAGGTAAGAGGCTTTTTGCGGTCTATAAGGACAGTCCTTTTTCACCCGCTTAGTACATTGGAATATGCAATTGTCCCTATGGTTTTCAGAAGCCTGAAAATAGCGGACGAACTGGCATCATCAGCCATTGTCAGAGGAATCGAGAGTCCGTATAAGAAAGATAGCTATTACATTATAAGTCTGACTGCAAAAGATATTTTCTTAGTAATGTCCAGTACCATCATTGCTGTTGTTTGCTGCAGGGTTTAAATCAGTGGGGGGCGGTTGGGTTAGTCTGGATTCAGGAGGTGAGGTTATGATATACAATGGGAAATTGATTAAGAATTCGGAAGGTATTAGCCCCCAAAGTACAATAATGTTTTGTTTCCCATATGCAGGAGGCGGTGCCGCTTTCTATGCTAAGTGGATTCAATATTTTGACAAGAAACTTTCGGTTTGCCCCATACAATTACCGGGAAGAGAAGAACGTATTGGTGAGAAGCCATATTTGAACATGCAATCACTTGTAAAAGACGTTGTGGACGCTATTATGAGGTTTGACAATGACTTTATCCTATTTGGCCATAGCATGGGCGGCAAAATAGCATTTGAAGTTGAAAAAATGCTTGAGAACAACAAAAGGGTAGCAAAGTTGGCGATTTTCTCCGGAAGCAGAGTTCCCCATATTCCGGAACCACAGCCGATATCTCATTTGACAGAACAGGAGTTTTTGATTGGCCTGGAACGATATGACGGTATTCCGGAAGAAATAAAAATGGATAAAAGACTGTTGAACTTTTATATGCCGATAATCAGATCGGATTTTATTCTGGATGAAAGCTATTATCCGGATGCCCCATCAAAATTAATATGTCCAGTTTTGGCAATTGGCGGGAATGAGGATAGGGAAGCGACCCTGGCCGATATTAAGAGATGGTCTGAATACACGCAGAGCAAGTTTCAGTATTACCTTTTCAGAGGCGGGCATTTCTTTATAAAAGAAGATGAGGAAAATGTATTAAAGTTAATTCATCAAAAATCTGAGGAGTTTATCAATCGTGAAAATTAAAGTGATTCGTCCTACATTCACTTCACGGCATTGCTTTATGAATAATCTTCCTCCAGAAGAAATACAGGTTTGGATTCTGCGGTGGAGAAGCATGACAGGTTGGATAAAAGAGAATTGGGGAATCTTGAATGAAGAAGAGATAAAGCAATATACATCATATGTAAAGTATGAAGACATAATGAGAGGTGCAATAGGGCGAATCGCTGTAAAAAAGATTTCTTCATCTTATCTTGGCAAAGATATAAAAGATATACAAATTGAGAGAGGACGTTTTGGGAAACCATATCTGTGCTGTTCTGGAAAACGTCTATCTATAAATTACAACCTATCTCACTCGGGAGAGATTGTAATGCTTGCCTTTGGACGTAATGTTCAGGTTGGCGTAGATGTGCAGGCAATAAAACAAATACAGGAATATCAAAGGCTCGCAGAAAATTATTTTTCACCAGAAGAAACAGCAACTGTAATCAGGCAAAATAATATTGAGTCCTTTTTTGAATCTTGGACAGCGAAAGAAGCCTATGTGAAGGCAATCGGCTATGGGCTTTATAAAGATTTCGCCTCTTTTTCTGTAAAAATCGGCGGAACCAGCAGTGAAAGCTACGGAGATCAGATTTGGCGGATTTGTCAAATTGCTGTAGATAAATGTCATAAAGCATGTTTGGCATATGGAATGAGGAATGAGAATGAACTATGGGAAGAAATTGCGACCGGTACAGGAGAAAACGATAGATATCTGGCTGGGAGAAAGGTTTAAAGCAAATAGAAATAAGACCGCTATTGTGGAGGGCATAAATCGTATTACCTATGGAGAACTGGAAAAGAAAATCAACCAGTATGGCTGCTATTTCAAAAGGCGCGGGATAAGCAAGGGTGAACTGGTTGTTTTGCGAATACCGAATGTAAAAGAGTTTGTATTTGGTTTGCTGGGGTTAATTAAAATAGGTTCAATCCCAATTGTTACAAACTCTTTATTTGGTGAGAATGAGTTAAAGGGCATTTTTGATAAGACGGATGCCTCAACATTGGTTTTCTATGATAAGGACGAAGTATCATTAAGGATTCACAAGGGGCGTGCAAGCAGACAGATTTGTAAAATCGCAGTCAAGGATATAGCCGAAGGATTGAAAGAAGACACCGAAAATATCATCGAAGAAAACAAGGAGCTTGACAGCATAGCCCTCCTTATGTTGTCAAGCGGAACAACCGGAGTTCCTAAATTAGTGCCAATCACTCATAGAATGATTTATTGGCATATTTATGGATATAATCAGAAATTCCAGTTTACGTCCTCTGACAGTTATTTAGCTTGTCTGCCATTAGCACATAAGGTTGGGTTATATTCGCCCGGAATTCTGAATGTGTTTTTCGCAGGGGGAAAAGCTGTTTTATGCAGTGACCTGGACTGCGATGATATTTTTGTACAAGTTGAAAAAGAAAATATTACAATTACAGCCTTAGTTCCAACACTGGCGCGAATCTGGAATCAGTATCTGAATCAAGAGTGTGGATATGATTTGAGCAGCGTCAGGAAAATCATTATTGGAGGTTCCTTGGTTGATGAGAGCCTTGTTACAAAATTAATTGAAAAGGTGGAATGTGAGGTCTTACCCCTTTATGGAGCAACGGAAGGACTGGCCCTGTATAGTATTTATGATCGCAGCAATCTTGGCGATGCGGTAGGCTACCATTATTCGGTGTCTGGCTATGAGGAAATCCGGATTATTGATGAGAATGGCATGGACGTACTGAATGGTGAAGAAGGAGAATTGATAATTCGTGGACCATTTACCATTCAAAGTTATTATAACCAGGATGTCAGTATGAAAGATAAGTTCACATCGGACGGATTTTATAGAACAGGCGATAAAGTGAGATGGGATTCCACATATGGATATCAGGTACAGGGAAGGATCACGGACCAAATAAATAGGTCTGGTGAGAAAATAGAACCGAGAGAGATTGAAATATTTATAAGTGAACATCCGAACATTGATGAGGCGGTGGTAGTAGGTGTTGAGGATTTTCTAATGGGAGAAAGAATTTGTGCTTTCATCATGACTGCGGATGAAAAAATTAATTTATCACATATACGAAAATTTCTTATGGAAAAGGGGTTGGCAACATATAAGCTACCAGACCAGCTTGTGAAGATAGATGAGTGGCCTCTTACATCGGTAAAAAAGATTAACCGGGTAAAGCTGCGGGAGATTGCGAATAACACTGCAGGGAAGGAGAAAATATGAAATCGGAGATTACATATGCAGAGCTGTGTCAGATTATAGCAGAGATTGGGGAGTATTCTTATACTGCAGATATAGAAAACATAAATTTGATTGAGGCTGGATTTGAATCCTTAAAGGTAATGCTAATATCCAGTGAGCTAAAACGCAGAGGTATCAATGTCCGCGTTTCTGAATTGCTGAAAAAACCGTATCTGGCGGAATGGTGGAAAATAATAAAAATGCAGAGTGTCAGCGCAGAAAGTAAAAAGGAAGTGGATAGGAGTCGGACGGAAACGATGGAATTTCCTCTTACCGATGTTCAGCATGCGTATTGGGTGGGCAGAAATCCAGATCAGGTGATGGGAGGAATATCGTGCTATCTGTATTTTGAGTTTGAATGTGGGGAAATAGACCGGCAGAGGTTATCAAAGGCGTGGGAAAACGTGCAATACCTGCACTCATCGCTCCGGACAAAGTTTTTGGAGAGCGGAACCCAGGTTATTCAGGATAAACCATATAATTCCAGCATCATAATATATGACTTACAACAATTAGATGAAACAGAAAAGAAAGAGAAAATGGAAGCGGTAAGAAATGAGTACAGTCATAAAGTGTTGGCTGTTGAACGAGGCGAAGTGGCAGTACTCATTTTATCGGTTATAGGCAAGAACAAAACTATCTTGCATTTTGGCATTGATTTGCTGGTAGCGGATTTAAAGAGCATAAAGATTATTTTTTCGGATTTAGAAAAATTATATAATGATTGTTCTTTTGAGAAAACGCAATCGCCTTTTTCTCTTGAAGAGCACATGAAGCATAAAGAAAATGAGGACGCTTACCGAAAAGTGGCCGCTTATTGGAAAGAACACTTTGCTACACTGCCGGAAGCGCCGGAACTGCCATTAAAGAGAGCGTATCAATCGGTAAAGAAGCCGGTGTTTAAAAGAAGAAATTTTATGCTGGAGAAAGCGGATTGGGACAGGCTTGCGGCAAGTGCTGCGAAGAACCAGGTCACACCTGCAATGATACTGCTGACCATTTATACACAGATATTAGAACGTTACAGCAATCAATCGGATTTTCTGATGAATATACCTCTGTTTAACAGACCGTCAGAAGCAGAGGACAAAGTGGCTGATTTTACAAATATCCTTTTGCTTCCGGTAAAGGGCATTGAAGAACGAGGTTTTATTAGTAAAACGAAAAGAATTCAGGAAGCCTTTCTGGAATCGCTGGACTATTCTGCTTATTCCGGAGTGAAAGTAATAAGAGATATACTAAGGTCAAGGCCAACACAAAAGCTTGTGGCGCCAATCGTATTTTCTTGTGACTGCATGGAACCAATCATTACTGATGGGTTTGCAGGGAGTTTTGGCAAATTAAAATATATTTCTTCACAGACACCGCAAGTTTTGATAGATTTCCAGGTCATGAGATTCCCGGAAGGCATTTTGCTTTCGTGGGACACAGTTGAAGATGTATTCCCGAAAGGCTTTATAGAGGATATGTTCAGTGCCTATATAGAATGTTTGAGATGGACTATATCCAATCCTGACAAATGGGGGGAAGAACTTCCTGTAATATCAGAGACAAAATTCGCAGAGAGATATTCAGGCATAAATACAATTGGGGTAAAGCAGAATCTATGTCTGCATGAACTTGTTTTTAGAAATGCAACAGACCGTAGCAGCAAAACGGCTGTCATAGAAGGCACCGGCAGAACCTTGACTTATTATGAGCTGTGCAAAGAAGCGAAGAAATTAGCACGTTTATTACAGCTGGAAGGTGTAGGGCCTGGCGATAAGGTGGCTGTGCGATTGCCCAGGGGAGCAGAACAGATAATATCAGTACTATCAATATTGCTGCTGGGTGCATGTTATGTGCCGATTGGAATGAACCAGCCGGATAAGCGCATCGAAAAGATCGTGAAACGCGCTGATATAAGATATATGGTATCTCATGGCTGTCATTTAAGGTTAAACAGAGTGAATATCATTGATGTGAATGACCGGGCGAAGCGGGAGGAGATATCTGCCAATGAACCAGTAAATCCTTCCAGCAGTGCTTATGTTATTTTCACCTCTGGAACTACTGGAGAACCCAAAGGCGTGGAGATTTCCCATTTTTCAGCCATGAATACAATTTGTGATGTGAACAAGAAATGTGACATCAGTGAAAAAGATAGTTTATTGGCAGTGTCTTCTTTGGAATTTGATTTATCGGTTTATGATATATTTGGAATTCTTGGAACGGGCGGGACTATAGTCTTGCTGGACGAGGCGAGTAAAACAGATGCTGCTCAATGGTTGGATTTAGTTACCAGATACCATATAACCTGTTGGAATTCAGTGCCTTTTCTATTACGGATGCTTCTGGAACAGGCACAGGCTGAGGAGATGAAATTGCAATCCCTTAAAACCGTATTGTTGTCCGGGGACTGGATTGGTACGGACCTGCCGGCAAAATTAGCAGATGTTGCTCCAAATTCTGAATTGACAGCTCTTGGTGGAGCAACTGAAGGTTCTATATGGTCTAATTATTATCAGGTGAAGCTGCCTGTTCCTAAAGAGTGGGTATCAATTCCATATGGAACTCCCCTGGACGGACAGCTATACAGGGTCGTTGACCAGAGGGGAAGAGACTGCCCTGATTGGGTGCCGGGAGAATTATGGATTGGCGGAATTGGAGTGGCAAAGGGCTATGTCGGTGATGAAACCACTACAAATAATAAGTTTGTATCATTTAAAAACATAAGATGGTATAAAACCGGTGATATGGGAAGGTTTTGGAATGATGGAACAATTGAATTCCTGGGAAGAAAAGATACGCAGGTAAAATTCAGAGGGTACCGGATTGAACTGGGAGAGATTGAAGCAGCAATCAACAGGGCGGAAGGTATTAAGAGTTCTGTTGCATGTATCGTTTCGGAAGGCGGCAGTCAAAAACTTTGTGCGTTTATTGTTAAAAACGACCCAGATAGTGAGTTGATTCAGGACGAAACCATAAATCAGTCGATTAGTTCCTATCTTCCTCTCTATATGGTTCCATCTGAATATCAATATGGAAAGTCTATACCGTTGAGTGCAAATGGGAAAGTTGACCGTAAAATGGTAGCAGAATTGTTTTTTAAAGAACGTCAGGCTGTGGCCGGTTACGAAAAACCGCAGGGAGCTATAGAAGAAGAATTAGAACGGCTATGGATAGAAGTACTCGGTTCCACAAAGTATTCAAGAGATATCAGCTTTTTTAAAGCCGGAGGCGATAGCTTAAAGGCGATTATGCTGATTGATAAAATTAAAAAGTCACATTTAGTCAATGGAGATCTCGGGACAGCAATATTAGTGAATGCCCCTACGATTAGAGAACTGGCAAGTCAGATACAAATGATTAATCAGGGTGCAGAGTTGACGATTGATACCATTTAGCTGCAGACAAGGAGAAAAAATTATGGATATCCAAAAGTACATTAATGAGCTGGCAGAAAAAGAAATTGTAATTTGGTGTGAAGGTGATTCCATCAAGTTCAAAGCTCCGAAGGGGGCAATGACAGAGGAAAATAAAAATAAGTTGAGACAGTATAAGTCAGAAGTGCTGGATTATTTAAAAGCACATAATAACTTAGTGTTCACCAGTGATACAAAACGGAGATATGAAAAATTCCCACTGACCGACATACAAAATTCCTATGTTATGGGAAGAAATCGTTTATATGAATTGGGTGGAATTGGTTGCCACGGTTACATAGAAATTGAAGTCAATAGATTACTTGATCCTGGTCAGCTGGAGGTTGCATGGAATAAAGTGATACAAAAGCATGATATGCTGCGGGCAATTGTATCGGCATCCGGTTATCAGATTGTCCAGGAGGCAGTACCTTCAGTGGAAATCATAGTACTTGACGGGCGGGATAAAGATATTAGCGCTGATAAGGAAGAACTGAGAACTGAGTTATCTACGAAGCAGTATCAGCTTGGAACGTGGCCCATGTGTGATTTGGCCTTGAGTATTGAGAAAGACAAAAGCATAATCTATTTTTCGTTAGACATGCTTATTTCTGACTTTGCAAGTATGAATGTAATGCTTAATGATCTTGAAAGGTTTTATGAGAATCCTCATGAAATCATTATACCGACTACGTCTTACAGAGATATTGTTTTATATCAGGAGAAGCGGAAAACATTTAATAGCAAATCAAGGCAGGAAGCGGAAGTTTATTGGAATAAGAAAATATCAATGATGGGAGATGCACCTAACCTTCCGGTTATAGGGATGGAGGACAATCAGGAAGTGAGCTTCCTTCAGAAGAAAGTGTTCTTGAATGATAAACAATGGAAAGCTTTTGTTGAATTGGCAAAATCGTATAATATTACGCCATCTGTGTTTGTTATGGCAGCACTGGCGGAGGTAATAGCAGTTTGGTCTGGTGACAAAAAGTTCTGTATTAACACTACACTGCTCAACAGACCGGAAGTGGCTGAAGATATATATAAAGTGGTTGGTGATTTCACAGATGTCAATATTACTGCCATTGATATAGAGTATAGTGAAACATTTCTGGAAAGAGTGAAAAAACTGCAAATGGATCTCTGGTCTGATTTAGAACATAAAGATGTGTCCGGAGTAGAAATAATAAGACGTCTAACGAAAGAACGCAAGAAAAATGTAATTATGCCGGTTGTGTTCACAAGTACTTTGGGGGTTAGTTCAAAGGATGATACAACTGTAAAAAACAGAATTGTATATAAACTGAGTCAGACTCCGCAGGTGTATATAGACTGCCAGGCCGCAGAAGAAAACGGTGGTGCCACTATTAACTGGGACGTGCGAAATGGTGTATTTGAGGGCTATATAATAGAAGAAATGTTTGGAAGTTTTGCTTTGTTGCTTCAATCTATAGCCGATAAAAATAGTGAAGTTCTTAAGGAAAAATACCCGGTCAGCCTTATGAAGGAAACCCTTGAAATAAGACGTGATGTAAATAATACTTTTAAAAATATTATGCCGGCAATGCTTGAAGATGGATTCCTGAAATCTTTTAACCTTTACCCTGATAAAACGGCATTAATAACTGATGAGGGAGAATATACATATCGTTCACTTGGGGGATATGTGAATGCTGTACTGCGTATTTTGGGCGAGGCAGGAACCCAGGACGGCGATAAGATAGGAATTGATACAAAAAAACATGTATGGCAGGTAGCTGCGGTACTGGCTGCCCTTATTTCAGGAGCGACTTATGTGCCAATAGATGTGCAGCAGCCTGATAAACGCAAAGAGAAAATTATAAGAAGTGCAGATATTAAACTGCTTTTTTCAGAAGCAGGGAATGAGGATTTAGAACAATACTGCAATGTTGTAGATATTCACAGCCTAAAACCGGAACCGACAGAATCGTTGCCTATTGATAAAATAGATTATGACAGGCCGGCTTATATTATATTTACATCTGGAACAACCGGTGAACCCAAAGGGGTTATCATGACTCATCGTGCAACATCAAATACAATTGCGGATGTTAATGAAACATATGCAGTTGGTGAGAGGGATGTATTCCTGGGGTTGTCAAATTTATCATTTGACCTTTCTGTATATGATTTATTTGGCTGTTTTTCAGCAGGAGGAACATTAGTATTACCCAGTACAGATAAAATTAGGGATTCCAAATATTTGTCGGAATTAATAATCAGACATAGGGTTTCTGTAATAAATGCGGTTCCTGCTTTGCATCAGATGATTGTTTCCTATCTTGAATCCGCAAATGTCAGCGTGGATTATCAGGTGAGGCTGTTATTACTTTCTGGTGACTGGATTCCCGTAACCCTGCCGCATAGGATTTACGATCTGTTTGGCGATTGCCGTGTGATCAGCCTTGGTGGAGCCACGGAAGCAGCAATCTGGTCAATCAGTTACGATATTTCTAAAAAAGCAGTATTTACAAAAAGCATTCCATATGGATATCCAATGTCCAATCAAACATTTTATGTTCTAAACAACGAAATGCAGCCCTGCCCTAATGGGGTAGACGGAAGCCTGTACATTGGAGGAATCGGATTATCCTCCGGCTACCTGAAGGATGAACAGCTGAATCGTGAAAAGTACCCTGCTCTTCCGTGGAGTGGAGAGCGCATTTACAGAACCGGGGATAAGGGGTGCTATTTACCAGACGGAGTCATTATTTTTAAAGGACGCGAGGACGGCGATAATCAGGTTAAAATACACGGCCATAGAGTTGAACTGGCTGAAATTAGTTCTGTCTTAAATGAACATCCACTGATTGAAAGGGCTGTCGCTTTAGCGTTAGGTGAAAGCCCGGAGGATTTGCATATTGATGCAGTCATTTCTCCGGTCAGGAAAAAGACTGTGGCATCACCGGCTCTGGACGATAAAGAGGAATATTTGCTCAAGTCCATAAAACAATATTATGAAGAGCAGATGGATCAGGATTTACTTGAAAAGTGGATTAAGAAGTCAGAGGAAGTTGTTTCTGCGGACATATACAACACGTTTAGAAAGCGCGGAATTTTTTCGGATAAATCCAAAGCCTTCAATTTTGAGCAAATTGTAGAAATGATGTCGATACCGGAGAAACTGCACAAATTGACAAAAAGATGGCTGCAGGTATTGGTTAATGAAGGAATTATCACATGTGAAGCCAATGCATATAAAGCTTCTGAGATAAGTACGGATTTAGGTTCTGAAAAGCTTTGGAAGGAATTTTTTGAAATAGAGGACGATTTCCAATACAGCAAGGAGTTTGTTGATTATTTGAAGGAATCGAGTGATTTGCTTCCAGAACTGATTCAGGGAAAAGAGGACCCTCTGAATATTCTGTTTCCAAAGGGAGACACAGACCCGGCGCTGGCAGCTTATCATGACAATAAAGTAAATGGGATGCTCAACAACATTGCTACGAAAGAAATACGTTATCTGTGCGAGAAAAAGAATAAAAAAAGTCCGGAGAAACCCTTTAGAATATTAGAGGTGGGAGCTGGAGTTGGTGGAACCTCTCTCGATGTGATACCCGAGCTTGAAGGCTGTAATGTTGAGTATTATTTTACTGATCTTTCGGTTTTCTTCTTAAATAAGGCACAGGAAAATTTCGGTAAGTATAATTGGGTGAAATACGGGATTTTCAATATTAATGAAGACTTCGTATCGCAAGGGTATGAGGCATTCAGCTTTGATGTGATTTTATGTGCAAACGTGCTCCATAACTCACGGAATATCAATAGTGTCATGAAAAATTTAAAGGGCTTATTATCAGAGGACGCGTCCATTATCATACTTGAGGAAACACGAACAAGTTACCTGTTGCTTACGTCAATGGAATTTAAGGACGGCTTAACCGGTTTTACGGACGAACGCAGCGAACATGACCAGACATTCTTCACACGAAAACAGTGGGAAGATATATTTAAGAGGCATGATGGGCAGCTGCTTTATGAATTCCCTGATAAGGGTAGCAAATTGGACTTAGCTGGACAGACAATATATGTGGTTCGCTTTGCCGGAGAATATGAGCAGTTAGAAAAGGAGGCGGTCAGAGGCTATTTGGAAAGTACAGTATCTCCGTACATGGTTCCAAACCAGATTCTGATTCTTCCGGATATGCCACTATCTGCAAACCGTAAAGTGGATACCAGAAAAATCAAAGAATACTTCAAGAGTTGGGACCATAAGGAGAATATCAAGAAAAAGGACGAGTTGCCCCAGACAGATCTGGAGCGGCGCATTGCCGAAATATGGTGCAAAGAGCTGGGGATTACTTCTGTGGGGAGAAATGATGATTTCTATCTGGTGGGCGGTGATTCTCTGTTAATTGCTCAAATCATTGGGAAGATGATGGAGAACATATCGGAAGCCTCCGGCTGGGAGTGGAGCAACCTTCTGACAGAAATGATGAAAGCACCCACTATTAAGCAGATAGCAGAAAGCCTTTTGAACCATCAAAATGATAAGGGAAATCTTGAGGACCCGTCCTTAATGATTCTGAAAAATAGCAGTTTAAATAATGAGGATTCTGTTGCGAAGGTTTTTTTCCATGCCGGAGCGGGAACCTTAACACCCTATACGGATTTACTGTCTCGCATAAAAGAGGACAGCAAGGACAGTGAAAGCATTATCGGCTTTGTTTTTGGAAATGATGCAGAGTATATTTCTATGGAAACCAGCCAGACCTTCCGGTTGTTGGGGAGGAAATATGGTGAGATATTGGAAAAAATGGGATATAAAAATTATATTCTTGTGGGCCATTGCGTGGGTGGTCTGATTGCACTGGAAACAGCACAATATTTGAGAAATAAAGGAATTTCCGTTTCTGATGTGACGCTGATAAGCACCGGTATTCCAAAGCGGAAAGAGAACACGATTTTAGCGGATGCATCGGATGAGATATTCCGTAATGCATTGCATTCAAGCCTGGATAACGAACTGCTGTTGGAGAGGATTTTTGCAAGAGTGATTGGGGCAGATGCATATAAGGCAGGATATCAGGTAAGCGATGAGCGGTTGCAGCAGTATATAGAGTATATTTCCAGATGTGGAAGTGGTGAAATTACAGTAAAAGCATTATGCGAAACGGGCGGGGAGTATGAAGATGTGGCTGAAGAGTTCCGCCGGCTCGCCAGCTATACAATTTCAGAAAGGTTAAATGCTTTATACCGCACGATTGAGCGTCCAAATGGGGAGTTGATGGAACATCAGCTGAAGATGCTGAATGTACTTTTCCGGATATTCTCACAAAATTTCAGATGTGTGTCCAGTTATATACCGAAGCTTTACTATGGAAATATAAGGATTTTCTGTTGTGAGATTTTAGGAAGCCACTTTTATCCGGGATTTTTTGAGGAAGATTTTGAAACATGGAAACCATATATCAAGGGGAATTTAAAATATAATACAATTGCAGGACAACATTTTGATTGTATTATTGGTGATAATCTGGAAAAGAATATTTCTAAGATTTTAGATTTTAACTATTAACGATTGCCAAAGGGTGCCCATCACCGTATGGACACCCTGGAAAAGGGGCGGAATATGAAGAAAGTCGGGATATTAGGCGGAACTGGTGAAATAGGAAAAAGAGTTGTTAAACTGTTGGAGAATCAATATGAGTTGCTAGTTTCCTATCATTCGGTAAAACCATCAGTTACTGCCCATAACCAATATATCCAATTAGATGTAGATATATCTGATGACTTAGAAAGCTTTTGCAGTCAGTGCAGTATTATCGTAAATTGTGCAGGAGCCTCCTTTGTCAATGGAGAAAAGATTGCAAGAGCAGCGGCTAAATATCACATACCTGTTGTGGACCCTTCTGGTGAGGCATTTTTAGAAGACAGAATAGCAGATATAGAGAACGAATCGGTTTATGTGCTTTCCAGTGGCTTCTTCCCAGGAATGACTGGCCTGTTGATGAAATATTTATGTGAGAGCTTAAAGTCAGTAGATTGTATTATGGGGTTGAGCATCACGAATGAAATTCCGAGCAGATCGGCAATCAAAGATTTTATTTTGACAAATACAGCCGGATTTGGAACTGCATTAAACTATTATGAAAATGGTGAATTAAAAAGGGATGAAACACCAATCTACAGGATTGTAGAAAATAAGGAGTATACATTGCAGAACTACTATACGATAGAATTGCAACGGATTACTCAAAAATATAAACCTGAGAGGGCAAACTGGTATTACGCCTCTTTTGGAGAAGAAATCACGAAGTTAATGCAGGAAGCAGTTATCAAATATGGTTTAAAGCAAGGCGATGAGGCACTGCAGCAAAGTATTGATTCTATTATCAAGCTATTTGAAATGACTGGTGGCTCAACAGCAGCATATAACTATATACATATTGAAGTAACAGGTTCAGATAATAATCAGGGTCACATAAGAACTGCGGACGTACATAGTTCATACAGTAGTGATATCAGTTCAATTATAGCCGCTTATACGGTTAAGGCCCTGGTTGAAAAACAACCGGACTTCGGAATTCATTATGCTATGGATATCGTGGATTTAGAAACTGTAATACATGATTTACCACAATTAAATATCGACCTGGTTTTGACCGATAAAATATTGGAGAAAGAGGAAACCTATGAAGAAGGATCAATCTAAGATTCATCTGCTTGGTAATAAAAACGGTAAAAGAATACTTCTCATACATGGGATGGGATTCAATTGGAAGAACTGTTTTGATAAGGTTCTTCATATATTGGGGAAAGATTATTATTTTATAATTCCGGAGTTGCCAGGCCATAGTGCTTCGTCCAGTGGTGCGGTTACTTCTGTCATTCTTAGTGCCGACTATATCAGTACTGCATTGCTGAAAAAGGGAATTAATTATGTTGATACAGTTTATGGCATTTCTTTGGGAGCAAGTATTGCACTTGAACTTGCACTCAAAGGTGATATAAGAATAAAAAAACTGATACTGGACGGCGGACAATATGAATCTATGGGTAATATGAAATACATATACAGCCTTATTATGGCGTGGCAGATGAAGCGGGTTTTGCATGGAAAGCACATGATGAAGTATATGCAAAAACAAATGGGGTATTTACATAACAATGATGTCCAGGTTCTTCAGCCAATGGGGGAGGCCGGTATAATCTTTGGAACATTATTACAGACAGCTCTTGCAGCTTACAAGTATGATATCCGGAGCAGGAAAGAGAAAATATCAATGGAAGTGGTGATTATGTATGGAGGCAATGAAACATATGCCCCCAATTCTGTTGGTTTAATAAGAAGAGTCAGTATTTATCCTCTTAAAGTCCGTGCCTGTGAGAAAATGGGACACGCGGAGGCTCTGAGCAGGAAACCGCAGATAATCTGCAATATGATAGAAGCATAATGGAGGATTAAAACCATGCCGGAAAAACAGGAAGTGCAGGAATGGTACGGCCGGAACGCCAGGGTTATGCACAGTGACAGTGATTGCTTAATAGAACGGTACGAATGCCAGGGAAAGGGTTTGATTGTTACATATAAAGTATTTGAGGGAATGGAAATGGTATTCATGGAGTTTAATTCCGAAGATGCTTTTATTCCAGTAACCCCATACAGCGAGATTCTGGAGATTACCTGTTGCCGCAGGGGGAGAGTTGTCTGTGAATTTGCAAATAATATATGTGCCCATCTGTCGGAGGACCATTTCTGGATTGGCAGCGGGGAGCATCTGCCAGCTTCCTATTATTTCCCCTTCGGTTACTTTGATGCCGTTACTCTGGTGATTGACGAGAAAAAAAATGAGTTTGTCCACGAAAAAGATTATGGCGGATTTTTCCATAGACATTAAGGCGATTGAGGAAAAATTATCATTGAACACTGCATGGTATATCAGCAATATTCCTTCTAAATTACAGCGATTGTTTGATGAAGTCTATGAGGCAAAAGGGAAAGAGAGCACTTGCTACTTTGCAATTAAAACGTTGGAACTTCTTTTCTATTTGCAAAATATTGAACGAAATGACGCTGAGAAGGAACAGTATTATCCCAAAGACCAGATCGAGGCAGTCAAAGAAATCTGGAACTACATGATTACTCATTTAGACGAGGAGCGTTCACTTAAACAATTGGTGAAAGAAAAAAATATGGGGACTACCATGTTTCAAACAATATTTAATCACGTTTATGGAGATTCCCCATATGCATTTTTGAAGAAATACAAAATGGGGATTGCGAAAAAGCTGATTTTAGATGGTGAAATGAAAATTGGTGAAATTGCCTTTTCATTGGGGTATTCCAATGCAAGTAAGTTTTCTGTTGCATTTAAAGATGTCTATGGTATTTTGCCAAAAGATTATAGAAAGCTGAGAAGCTAATAAGAATATGGAGAATAAAAATGGGAAAAGAAATAGAAATGCAGCATGTGACATTTTCATATCAGCATAAAATTCCCCAGCTTACTGATATCAATTTAAATATTAAGGCAGGGGAAACGGTGGTTATAACCGGTCCGTCAGGCAGTGGGAAAAGTTCGCTGACCCGAGTTATTAATGGACTGATTCCTTATTTTTATGAGGGCGATTTAAAAGGGACCGTCAATGTAGAGAAACAGCCCCTTTCCAGTTATCCATCCTGGGAGAGGGGGAAGATTATAGGCAATGTGTTTCAGGATCCACGGAGCCAATTTTTTGCCAATGAGGTGGCAGGGGAGATTGCGTTCGGATGTGAGAATTACGGGTATTCGCACGAAGAAATTGTGGCCCATGTCCAAGCTTCAGCCGATAGTATGGGCATAAATAATATATTAAATTATAATATTCGGAACCTTTCCTATGGAATGAGACAGAAGGTGGCGATTGCTTCTGCCGAAGCAATCGAGCCTGAAATTTATGTTATGGATGAACCCTCCGCAAATTTAGATACGGATTCAACAGAGAGATTGGGTAATACAATAAGGAAACTGAAGGAAAAGGGAAAAACAATTCTGATTGCGGAACATAGACTTTATTACTTGATGCCAATTGCAGACAGGTTTCTGTATATAAAAGATGGCCGCGTTATGCATGAATTTACGCAGGCTGAAATCAGGCAGCTGGCCGCGGAAGAAATCCGTAAGCTGGGTTTAAGAAACCCTGACCTGCATACGGTGACTTGTTCTCATATGCCATTTGAAAATAACAGCGATGTGATTTTAGAAGTAAAAGATTTATGTAAAACGTTTGGCAAATTAGTGGTTGCAGACCATATCAGCTTTTCCTGCAGGAGAGGAGAATCTATCGCTATCATAGGTTCCAATGGGATGGGGAAAAGTACAATGGGAAAAATGCTCTCCGGATTATTAAAAGAAGATTCCGGCCGTGTTACTCTGTTTGGAAATAAAAGCAACATAAAAAAGAGGAGGGGAACGGTCTGGTATATTCCCCAGGATCTCGACAGCCAGTTGTTTGGTGAGGATCTGATAGACGAACTGATACTGGGCAGTAAAGAATCACCGGAAATAAGGGAAAAGGCTGGGCAGATATTAACTGAACTGGATTTGTATGAGTTTAGAGAACAACACCCGTCCACTTTGTCAGGGGGGCAAAAACAGAGGCTCGCATTGGCGGTGGCGTTGATGCATGAAGCCCCCATTATTATCTTAGATGAACCAACCAGCGGCCTTGACGGGGTAAATATGAGAAAGGTAAGCCATGTTATTCAGGAACTTGCTGGGAGAGGACGTACAATTCTGGTGATTACCCATGATGCAGAATGTGTGCTGTCTTGCTGCCAGAGAGCAATCAGGTTGGAAGAGGGGAAGGTGACAGACGATTTTGTGATAAATTCTGCCGATTATCTACTGGAGAAAATGGGGTATTGAGCTATCTGTAAGAGGATAAAGTTGTTGAAATTTCGGGCTATTTTCGGGAAGTTATTTTGAAATGGAGTAGAGAACCGCGGATTTTTTCGTTATAATACACTACAGTTAGTAAAATCTAACTATAGTGCAAATATTATGGAATTGGAGGAGCAACAATGAAACAGGAAAAGAACAAGGAGGAAAAAAGGAAAACAGGAATGGCACGTTGCCTGGAGCTGGCATCAGAACACAAAGGGTTAGTGATTATTTCAGGAATTCTGTCTGCATTGGCGGCAGTATGTTCGTTTATACCTTATCTGTCAATCTATTTTGTTATCAGGGAACTGATTTTGGTGTTTCCGGATATGCCTGCAGCAGATATGCCTGCCATTTTGATGTGCGGCTGGTTTGCCCTGGCCGGCATTGCTGGAAATGTGGTACTTTATTTCTGTGCTCTGATGTGTTCCCATCTGGCAGCCTTTGGAACATTGTATGAACTGAAATTAAACTTTGCGGATCATATCACTGCAATCCCGTTAGGATATCACCTGACCATTGGAAGCGGCCGTATGAGGAAAATTATGGACGAGAATATAGAAAGTATCGAAAAATTTATCGCCCATCAATTCCCGGATTTTGTTGCATCTCTTGTGGCTCCGCTTATTTTAGTCATAATTCTTTTGGCTGTTGACTGGCGTTATGGTGTTGTCTCTCTTCTTGGAATTGTGCTGGCCTTTGCCATTCAATTTTCAGGATTCAATGGGGCGGCCAAAGAGAAGATGCACCGTTTTCAGTCTGCCCAGGAAGATATGAATAATGCATCTGTGGAATATGTGCGAGGGATGCCTGAAATCAAAGCCTTTAATCAGACGGCAGATTCATTTAAAAGATTAAGCAGATCCATAACTGATTACACCTCCTTCATATTGGAATATGCCATGGGGTGGAGGAATTGCATGCCGGCGTTTACAGCGATTATCCACAGCATCTATTTGTTGCTGATTCCTGTAGGTATATTGATTGGAAGAAATGTGACAGATTACAGAAACTACTCCCTAACCTTTATCTTTTATTTGATTTTAGTGCCGGCCATATCTGGCATCTTAAATAAGATCATGTTCATTTCGGAGTCATTTACCCAGATTGACGGCAATGTGGAGCGTATGGAAGAAATTTTACATATACCTGTTTTGCCGGATTACAGAGGCGGCGTCAAGGAGCAGGGGAAGGATATTGTCTTTGATCATGTGAGTTTTTCTTATGAAGCTGAAGCAGATGTGGTTGTTAAGGCGCTGGATAACGTATCGTTTCATGCCAGACAGGGAGAGGTGACAGCAATCGTTGGCCCGTCAGGAGGAGGAAAGAGCACCATTGCTAATTTGATTTCCCGTTTTTGGGACGTGACAGAGGGAAATATTCAAATTGGAGGAGTAGATATCCGTGAAATTCCCCTTGCGGAACTGATGAAGCAGGTTGGTTTTGTATTTCAGGACACATTTCTTTTTAAACAAAGTGTTTTGGATAATATTCGGATGGGAAATCCTGATGCAACAGAAGAGCAGGTTATAGAGGCTGCAAAGGCGGCCCAGTGTCACGAATTCATCGAAAAATTGCCGAATGGGTATCATACGGTAATTGGTTCTTCAGGAATCCGCTTGTCTGGCGGGGAACGGCAGAGGATTGCCATTGCCAGGGCCATAATTAAGGATTCCCCCATCATAGTACTGGATGAGGCAACTGCATTTAGCGATCCGGAAAATGAATATTTAATACAGAAAGCTTTTGAGAAATTGATTAAAGACAAAACAGTGGTTATGATTGCCCACCGACTTTCCACGATTCGTAACGCCGACCAGATTCTTGTTATAGAGCAGGGACATCTCATTGAACAGGGAATCCATGATGGATTAATAGCAAATGGCGAAAAATACACGCAGATGTGGAACAGTTATGTAGAATCAGTCAATTGGAAAATCCATACAGGGAAGGCGGTGTAACGAAATGAAATTTTTACAAGAACGACTGTTATTATCTGATAAAGGATATTCAGACCTTAAAAAAGCGATTTTTGCCTGCACATTGACAAACCTGTCCATTATGCTTTCATCTGCGATTCCAATTCTGTTGTTCGGCCAGCTTTTAAAGCCCTTTATGGGGCAGGAGATATCCTGGTCAACTATGTGGGTACTATTGGTGATCGGAGTGCTTGCTACAATCCTGGTCTTTATCGCTGCCAAGAATGATTATAAAAAAACTTACCTTGCGTCATATAAGGAAGCAAGCAACACGCGGTTACGGATTGCTGAACATTTAAGAAGGCTTCCTATGAGCTTTTTTAACACAAAAGACTTGTCAGATATAACTACAAATATGATGGCTGATTGTGCCAGCATGGAATCCATGCTTAGCAGTACGATTCCTCCGCTCATAGCAAATATTATATCGGTTACACTTACATGCGTATGTCTGGCCTTTTTTGACTGGCGCATGGCATTAGCAATATTTTGTACCATGCCTGTCTGCTTCTTTATAATATGGTGCGGCCGTAAACTGCAATTACACCTGTTTGACCAGCAGGTGGGGGTGAAACTGGCGGCGTCCAGTCAGATTCAGGAGTATTTGGAGGGAATCAAGATTATCAAATCCTGTGGCTTGAGCGGAGAACGTTTTCAGACACTGAATAAGGCTCTCCTGGCAATGAAAAAGACGGCAATTAAAGTGGAATTGGCTTCAGGTATTCTTGTGCAATGTGCGAGCCTGATTTTACAGGCAAGCCTGGGAATCACTATATTTATCGGTACAGTCCTGATTACAGGTGGACAGATTGAATTATACCCCCTCCTGGTTTTATTGATGTTTTCTACACAAATTTATGGACCGATATTATCTATCCTATCACAGCTTACCAGTTTGTTCCATCTGGGAACGGTTACAAAGCGGATGCGTATACTGCTGACAACACCGGCAATGGAGGGAGAAGAACAGGACATTAAGGATTATGATATCGAGTTAAATCAGGTTACATTTGCCTATGGAAAAGAAGATGTAGTAAAAAATGTTTCGGCAAAAATAAATACAGGTAGCATTACTGCCCTAGTTGGACCGTCCGGAAGCGGAAAGAGTACCCTGGCAAAACTCATTGCCCGCTTTTGGGATGTAGATAAAGGTACTGTGACAATCGGCGGTAAGGACCTGAAACAAATTGAACCAGAATATTTAATGCGTAGCATGTCATTTGTTTTTCAGGATGTGACCTTATTTAATGACACGGTATTTAATAATATTAGAATTGGAAATATGAATGCCAGTGATGAGCAGGTTGTATCGGCTGCAAAAGCAGCTCATTGTGATGAGTTTATCAGACGGCTGCCGGAGGGGTATGACACGATCCTTGGTGAAAATGGCAGTACCTTGTCAGGCGGAGAGAGGCAGCGTATTTCCATTGCCCGCGCACTATTAAAAAATGCTCCCATTATTCTGCTGGACGAGGCAACCGCTTCCCTTGACCCGGAGAACGAGGTATTGATTCAACAGGCCATTGCCAGACTTGTAGAAGGGAAAACAGTTATAATGATTGCCCATCGTCTGCGGACAGTAGTAGATGCCGACCAAATCCTGGTATTGAACGAGGGGGAACTGATGGAACAGGGGACACACAAAGAGCTTCTTGAACAAAAAGGACTGTACAGCAAATTATTCTACATACAGCAGGAAAGTCTTGGCTGGTCAGTCTAAGGTGTTACTTAAAATATGGACAGTTAAAAAGATAAGGAAGTGATTCTATGTTAAATAAAAATGATACTCGGTCTATGTTGCTTCATGACAGCCCGCAAAGTTTAGTATTAAAACTTAGCGTACCTGCGATTATCGGCATGGTGGTTGTTGGGCTTTACAATTTTATGGATGGAGTTTATGTCGGACAAATGGTAGGAGATAACGCTATGGCAGCGGTTTCTGTGTCCTATCCATTTACGCTTGCCAATAGTGGGATTTCCACGCTCATCGGTATCGGCTCCGCTTCAATCCTATCCAGGGCGATTGGAAAAAGGGATCAGTCTACAATTGACAAGATAATGGGAAATCTGATCGCCATGAATTTGATTTTTTCTCTTATCATCATGGCGATAGGCATGATTTTTACGAAACAGATTTTAATGCTTTCTGGTGCAAGCGGAGAAATTCTGGAGCTGGCACTCCGGTATTTACGCATCATCTTTGCAGGCAGTCTGTTTGTCAATTTTGCACAGTCCTCAAATATGATTATGCGTGGTGAGGGATTGTTGAAACAGGCAATGCTCTTTAGCGCCGGTTCCGCTATCATGAATATTATACTTGACCCGATTTTCATTTTACTTCTAAAACCTTATGGCATGGGAATTGATGGAGTTGCATATGCAACAGTGGCTTCGCAGGTTGCGTATGCAATGGCTTCTCTTTGGTATTTTAAGCGAAGGAGTAAGACTGTGAGAATCAATGCAATTCGCATTGAAAGAACGCTTTTCTCGGAAATCATCGGAGTAGGTTTTTCTGCGATGCTGATGCAGGTGATGATGCTGGTCCAGCAAACCGCACTTTATAATCTTGCGGCGCAGCATGGAGGAGATACATGGCAGATTATACTCGGCGCAACATACCGGGTAGTGTCTTTTGCATTTATTCCTTTATGGGGGCTTTCCCAGGGATATCAGCCGGCGGTCGGAACCAATTATGGTGCAAAACAATACGACCGGGTAAAGCACATCACGAAAGTGTTTGCAATCACAGCAACTTTATTAGCGCTTATTTTCTATTTGCCGATTATGTTAGTACCGAATACAATTCTCTCTATGTTTATTACAACGCCGTCCGTAGTGGAACTGGGAGTAGGGGATTTCCGTCTGTTCTTCCTGTCATATATTTTATTAGGAGTCTGGATTGTGGTTCTGACCCTGATGCAGTCTCTCGGAAGAGCTACAAAAGCGAGTGTTCTGGTTATTTTACGCCAGATAGCCATTTACATACCAGCAGCCATCATCATGCCTTATATTGCCGGATTTGGTGTACATGGCGTATTTGCTGCTCCGTTTATTACGGATGTGATAGTATTTATTGTTGCGGTTGGTATGATGATAAATGAGTTTAGAAGAATGGATGCGTTAAAAGCTTCAGGGAAGTAAGAAATCTGTTTTTCTAAACAGTATCGAAACACAGGAGGTGATGCAGCGCTGAAACTTCATGAATCAGGAGAGAATTATCTGGAAGCGGTGTTAATTCTGCAAAAGCAAAAAGGTATGGTACGTTCGGTTGATCTCGCCCGGCACATGGGGTATGCCAAACCCAGCATCAGCCATGCAGTGACGGTTCTACGTAATGGCGGTTATTTGACAACGGACACTGACGGCTATCTTCATTTAACCGTTGCGGGCCGTGAAATAGCTGAAACAATATTTGAGCGTCACCAATTCTTTACGAATCAGCTTATTGATGCCGGAATCGACCCTGCCATTGCGGAAGAAGAGGCTTGCCGGCTGGAACATGCAATCAGTGATGAGACATTCCAGAAACTAAAAAGACATCTGTTAAGAAAAGAGGAAGATGAAAACACACATTGATTAGAGGTGAACAGAACGTATGATACACCAGGTTTATTCCATAGCAGAAGAAATTAAAAGGCTGCGCGAGGAAAGAGATATGACACAGGAAGAATTAGCTGAGTCAGCTGAAATTTCGTTAAGCCACTTAAGCAAAGTGGAGAGTGGTTCCAGAATGATTGGTATGAAAACATATAGCAAAATTTTGTACGCGTTAAATGCAGTCCCCATTATGATAACGGAAACAGAAAAGAGCGAAATACATTCCGATTTAGTGTTGCGTCTATTATCAATATTAAAAGAATGCTCGGAAGTGGAGGTGGAATTTTTATTGAATACTGTAGAAACAATAAAAAACAATATGGATATCATAAGAAACCACGAAAAGAGTAGTGCTGGGAATCATAAGAGAAATACACATCATAATTATCCAGCATATGAAGCCAGAAGAACTGTTTAAATTACAAGTTGATGGGGCTGTTGCAAAATAGTTGAGAAATCAGTTATGGAACCGCAGCTCTCCTTATTCATGCATAAAAGAAGAAAAACGGTCTCCGTACGCTTTCATATGTTAAAATATAAACTAGATTCGATGCTGGCTCTATGCTGGGACAGTGTGGACTGGTTTTGTAATTTTATTTCCGTATCAACATATCATTACCATGAACTAGTAAAACATAGAAAAAGTCACATGAAACGTGAAAATATTTACGTAATACAAACCATGGAGGGGCTGCTAACCACTAATCAAAATGAAATTGTAAAATAAGAGAAGTATGCAGGAATATCCCTGATTGACACTACAAGGTTAATCAGGGATATTTATATTTTAGTTTATGACTATCATTTTAATCGTGTATAAAAGTTTTTCGTCAAGCAATACAACAGCCGTATTTTTCAGCATGGCTCTTCCAATAGAAATACGGTGCTTTTCACCACCGGATAAAGTAGAACCACCCTCACCAATCATAGTATGAAAGCCTTGGGGCTGCTCCATAATGAAATTATAGCAGTTTGCCAATTTTGCTGCCTGTTCAATTTCTTCATGAGTGGCATTTTTTTCCATAGCGTATATTGTTTGCAATCGTATCCTGAAATAAATAAACCTCCTGAAATACCACAGAAATTTTCTTCATCAATTTTTCGGGGTCAATGGACTGTCAGTCAATGGATAAAAAGAGAAAATCATCGTAGAATAGGTTCATACACATCAAATGATTTAGTTATGTATAACTGATGTGGTTACTGAATTGGATAATTCAGGTTTGTACCTTGACAATAGAATATCAGCATGGTAGATGCATTCTAACTTTATTATGACATAAATGACATGTTGGAATTCATCTTTTGAGATACTAAACATTTGGGACATGCTTAAAAGCATGAAGAAGAGCAATGAGCTGCGCCACGATATACCTGCCTTGAATATAACTACAAGGTAAATGTCAGGAATCGTAATAGAAGAAGTAAAGGTATGAGCGGCACTTTTTCTTGGACCATATAACCAGCGGTCTAAAACCCAGAATGATAATGATACCTCCGTAATAATAGAATCACGGTCCAGGTAGCGCTGGAGGCATGAACAGTGAGTAAGGGTGCTGTAAAGTGTCAGGAAGGTTGTGGTTATACCTAATCTACATGTTCCCATGGTACAAGGGGTGAGATAATATTCAGCCGCACCAGTTTATGGTGCGGTGTACCATTAAAAAAATAGAACTAATCAGCAATAGAACTTGCTTATTAGCTGTGCTTTTTTAAGAATATTATTATATTTTTTTTGGTTCTTACTTGACACAGGCAGGAAAGACCACGCTGATTAAAACGGCACTGGGAATGGTGAGCACGGAAAGCGGAGAGATCCGCTGTCTGGGACGGGATATCAGGAAAGCGGGACGTGAGATCCGCCGGAGGACAGGAGCTGTATTTGGGGAAATTGAGCTTCCCGGCACCTTTACGGCAAAAAACGCTGCGAAGCTCTGGGAAAAAATATATGAGGATTTCGACCGGGAGCGCTTTGGCGAGCTCTCCGCTCAGCTTCGGATTCCTCAGGAAAAAAAGATTCAGTCTTATTCGGCCGGAACCAAGGTAAAGCTGGCCATAGCAGGGGCCCTGTCTCACCGGGCCTCCCTGCTTCTGCTGGATGAGCCGTTAAATGGCCTTGACCCCGTATCAAGAGAGGAGGTTCTGGAGCTTATCAGGGAGTTTGCCGCAGATGAGGAACACACGGTTCTCATATCCAGCCATATTTTGGCAGATCTGGACAAAATCTCAGATTATCTCGTCATGCTGTCGGATGGAAAAGTGGTTCTCTATGAGGAAAAGGATGCCCTGCTGGAACGGTATGCGGCGGTAAAGGGTTCGTGGGAAGATATTTCCTCCCTGGAGCAGAAGAAAGTCCGCCTTCTGGGAACGCGCAGAGGCAGCTTCGGCACCTGGGCCCTGTTAGACAGGGAGAGCGTAAAAGGCAGAGAAGGACTTTTGGGAGAGAGTGTCGTCACAGAGCCGGCCAGTCTGGAGGAGATTGTGGTCTGTCTGATGAAGGAAGAAGAGAGGAGAGAAAGGGGGAACAGGGATGAGGGGACTGCTCTATAAAGAATACTGTATTTTTACGGCCCAGATTAAAACATGGCTTGCGCTGCTCCTGTTTTTTATTGTTTTCAGCCTGTTTACAAGGGATATCGGGCCCCTGCTGGGAGGGCTCTGCGCTTCTGTTATGATTCATACCTTTATGCCGTTTACAGTTGAGCGGATGAGCAGAAGCGACAGATATACAGGAACTTTTCCGGTGATGCGAAAAGAGATTGCGGCAGCCAGATACGTCTGCCTGCTGAGCTGGGACGCTGCCGCTGTCTTTGTCTTTGGAGGGACGGCTCTGGTTCTGAGCCGGCTGTTTGGAGAGGATCTGGCAGAAGCTGGTCTTTCACTTGCCGCTGTCTTCGATGTGGCGCTCCTGATGCAGGTGATTCTTCTTCCGGCTATCTACGGCCTTGGGGAAAACAGAGCCCGCTTCGCCATGGTTGCTGCTGCGGCAGTGATCGCCTTTGGAGGCACCTATGCGGTGTCCCGGGGATATCTGAGCCTGACAGAAAGCGGAGTGTTAAAAATCACTGCCTTTTGCTTTATCCTTTCTGTGGCAGCAGTATTTCCTTCCTATCTTCTGTCGGCAGCAATTCTGGAGAAGAAGGATTTTTAAGATTTTGAATTTTTAAGATTTTAAATATAGAAGAAAGAGAGGCAGGCACTGCCGGGCTGATTGGCCGGTGGTGCCTGCCTCTTTTGACGTGCCGGGAGGATAACGGAAAGTGAAGGATTAAGGCGGAAGTCTTTGGAAAATAATTTTTTGAAAATCTATTGACATTCCTATAAAAATATCTTACTATAAACACATGAACAATCATTCATATGTTTGAATGAATCTTAGAGCAAAGGAAAAGCATTTACAGGAAAAGGGAAAAGAAAGGCAGAAGGAGCCGGGCTTTTCACAGAGAATCCGGAAAGGAGAGGACGGGATGGCATTGAACGATATCGAGTGCTGTGATTTCTACCAGGTGCACGATGATGTGGTGCAGGCCGTAAGGGACAAGATGCCGCAGGAGGATGAGCTTTACGATCTGGCCGAGATTTTCAAGGTGTTTGGAGATTCTACGAGAATCAAGATTCTTTACGTTTTGTTTGAGGCGGAGATGTGCGTCTGTGACATTGCCCAGCTTCTGAATATGACCCAGTCGGCAATCTCACATCAGCTCAGGATACTGAAGCAGTCCAGGCTGGTGAAAAGCCGCCGGGACGGGAAGGCAGTGTTTTACTCCCTGGCAGACAGTCATGTGAGAAGCATCATTAACCAGGGAATTGAGCATATTGAGGAATAGAGAGAAACAAAAAAACGTATGTCCGGCCCCGAAGAAGGGCTGAGAAAATAAAAGAACAGCAGAAGGATGGAGGAATCTGATATGAAGAAAAAATTTAAACTGACGGATCTGGACTGTGCAAACTGTGCTGCAAAGATGGAAGCGGCTATCAAGAAAATCGAGGGGGTTTCCGATGCAAGCGTCAGCTTTCTGATGCAGAAAATGACCATTGAGGCAGATGAGGAACGCTTCGACGCGATTATGAAAGAGGTCGTAGAGGTGTGCAGGAAGGTGGAGCCGGACTGCATCATCAACATGTAGCAGAGGGCGTAAGGGGACTGAGCGGTCCCAGCCCCTCTTCAGGGCATTCCTGTGGGAGATAAAAAGGTTGAGCAGCTGCAGGGATACAGTATTTTGAGAAAGGCGGAGGCGTTATGACAAAGAAGCATAAAGTGATGCTGGCAAGGATTATCGCAGCATTTATTATCTATATACCACTGTTTGCAGCCGCCCATATGGGTGTGACGGAGGGCATGAGCCGGCTGGTTCAGTTTGCGGTGTTTCTCGTCCCGTATCTGGTGATTGGCTGGGATATTGTATACAAGGCTTTCCGGGGCATTGCAAACGGACAGGTGTTTGATGAAAACTTCCTGATGACACTGGCCACTTTCGGAGCCTTTGGAGTGGGAGAGTATTCAGAGGCGGTAGCTGTAATGCTGTTCTACCAGGTAGGCGAGCTTTTCCAGAGCTATGCGGTGAACCGTTCCAGACAGTCCATCACAGAGCTTATGGACATCTGCCCTGAGTATGCCAATATTGAGCGGGACGGAACGCTTGAACAGGTGGATCCGGATGAGGTGGAAGTAGGAGACATCATTGTGATCAAGGCAGGCGAGAGAATCCCGTTAGACGGCCGTGTGGTTTCCGGTGAATCCATGGTAGACACCTCGGCTCTGACAGGAGAATCTGTTCCACGCAGAGTGAGCGAGGGCTCTGAGATCATAAGCGGCTGTGTCAACGGCAGCGGGCTTCTCCGCGTAGAGGTCACAAAGGAATTTGACGACTCCACAGTGGCCAGGATTCTGGAGCTGGTGGAAAATGCCAGCAGCAAAAAAGCCAAGGTGGAGAACTTCATCACACGTTTTGCCAGATATTATACTCCTATAGTAGTGATCGCGGCCGTGCTTCTCGCAGTCGTGCCTCCTGTCCTCCTGGGAGAAGACTTTGGGGAATGGATTCAGAGAGCCTGCATCTTCCTCGTTATCTCCTGTCCCTGTGCCCTTGTTATCTCTGTGCCTCTTGGCTTCTTCGGAGGAATCGGCGCTGCATCGAGAAACGGAGTGCTTGTAAAGGGAAGCAATTATCTGGAAGCGCTGGCGCAGATGGATACGATTGTATTTGACAAGACGGGAACACTCACCAAGGGAGAGTTTAAGGTGACGGAGGTTCTCCCGGCGGGAATAGAGGAGAAGGAGCTGCTGAGGCTGGCAGCTCTGGCTGAATCCTATTCCACCCACCCGATCGCGGCATCGATCCGGGAGGCCTATGAGGCATCCAGCCAGGCGAAACTGGATACCTCTGCTCTCGGTCAGAGTGAGGAAATTTCCGGACACGGCATCAAGACAGAAATAGAAGGATCCACAGTCCTTGCGGGCAATGGAAAGCTGATGGAACAGATGGGAATTCCCTATGAAAGCTGTGACAGCATAGGAACAGTAGTCTATGTGGCCAGGGACGGTGTATTTGCAGGAACCATCGTGATCTCTGACACTATCAAGGAACATTCCGCCCAGGCTGTGGCTGCTCTGAAGAAGGCAGGAGTCAGAAGGACAGTTATGCTTACAGGAGACAGAAAAGCTGTAGGCGAGGCTGTGGCTGAAAAGCTGGGGCTCGACGAGGTCTGCACAGAGCTTCTTCCGGCCGATAAGGTGGAGAAGGTAGAGGAACTGCTGAAATCAGAGGGCGAGGGCAGGAAGCTGGCCTTTGTGGGAGATGGAATCAACGATGCTCCCGTTCTCACCAGGGCAGACATTGGAATTGCCATGGGCAGCATGGGTTCTGACGCAGCGATTGAGGCTGCCGACATTGTTCTGATGGACGATGACCCGGCCCGCATCGCGCTGACAGTTCGGATAGCAAGGAAGACCCTGGCGATTGTAAAGCAGAACATTGTGTTTGCTCTGGCAGTGAAGGCTCTGGTTCTGGCTCTGGGCGCCTTCGGAATGGCGAATATGTGGGAGGCAGTATTTGCCGATGTGGGAGTCTCGGTTATTGCCATATTAAATGCCATGAGGGCCCTTAAAATCAAGTAAAAAGCAGAGCAGAAAATCTGCCTCTGAATAAGACTGCGCGGACAATGGACGGCAGGGTGTAAAGACACCTTTTCATCTGCCTTCCATTGTCCGCGCTTTTATGGTAGACTGGACAGAGAGCAAAATGCCGGAAAACGGCAGGTTAAGGAAACGGCTGAAAAGAGATGATGCGAGCCGTTCGATCCTTCCCGGAGCGGATGAAAGCGGGGAAAAGCAGCTGGGATAAAGCGGCCGGGATAAAATAGCCGGGACAAAGCAGCCAGGGCAAAGCGACCGGGACAAAGCGGCCGGGACAAAACAGCTGGGATAAAACAGCCGTGATAAACCAGACAGGATAAAACAGATATGGCAGGAGGACTGGGATGAGGGACAGGGAACATACATCCTGCAGGGATGAAAAAGAAGAGACACAGAAAAAAACGGGCGGGGAGCTGAGCCAGCCGGACGGCAGAGGAGAAAAGGCGGATCAAGGAGAAGAGAATTTTTCTGCAGATTTTGTGATCTGGTGTACCAGCTGCGGAAGGCCTCTTCCGGAAGAATCTGTGTACTGTGAGTTCTGCGGAGAGAAAATAGAAAGGGAGCTAGAGGAGGAAACTAAGGACGCTGCAGATGAACCTGAAGGCAAAAAGACAGGAAAATTATTTCTGAATGCAGCTGGAAAAAAGAAACTGGCCGTTTTCCTGACTGCTGCCGCCTGCGGAGTAATTCTTCTCCTGATTGCCCCGGGAAAGGAGACAGAAGGGAGTCAAAGCTTTTCCGGATACATAAAGGATAACAGCCTGTTTGCCATCGACGGGGATGGAGCGGCAGAGGAGCTGACAGACTACTATCTGTCAGACTGGAAGCGGAGGGAAGAGACGCGGCTTCCCTATGACAATTCCTGCGCTCCCGTTATCACGGCAGACGGGACACAGATTTGGTATCCGGAAAAAATAGGGGACAGCTCCTTCACTCTGATGCATTATAATAAGAAGAAGCAGGAAAAGATAGACAGCGGTGTGGTATCCTTCCAGGCGGCGGGAAGCACAGCGGTATATGAAAAAAACAATACAGGTTTGTATGTCAGCCGCGGCGAAGGGAGAGATAAGCTGTCGGCAGGCGTGGCCTTCTACCAGCTCTCAGAGGATGGAAGCTCTGTTATCTGGGAGGAGGAAAATGCAGATGGAACAAGGGAGCTGTTTTACAGACAGCTGGACGGAGGAGACGCAGAGAATGTGTGCTTAGAGAGGGAAGATACCCTGCTTGACGTATCCGATGATTTAAGCTCCATCCTATACGAGAAGGATGGAGATGTGTGGCTGCTCCTCGGAGGAAAGGAGAAGAAACGGCTTGTGCAGAATACTTCACAGCTCTTTCTGCCGGAAGCAGAGAGCAAAACCCTGTTTTTCACCAGGGAGGAAGGCGAAGGAGAGAGCCTGTATTTTCTGGACGAAAATGGAGAGGAGAATCTGCTTGACCGGGAATTTTTGTTTCTGATTCACGGGGAGGATGGATTTCTCACCTACAAGGCCGTTTCGGACAGCGGGGAAGAAGTGAGAATTGCGACACAATATGGCAGTGCAGCTGTAGACTGCGGGCAGGAAACCCCGATTGCCGAAGAAAGAGGGTACGCCTGGTATACAGCAGAGCCGGAGCCGGGAGTGCCGCTGTCGCTGTGCCGGGTATCCCTTGAACCGGACAGCTTTGGGAGAACAGAGGAGATAGCGCAGGCAGTGGAGGCCTGGTGCGGCCTGCTGGGGGAAACGCCCCTTTATCTGAGGGATGGAAGCGAAGAAGCAGGAGATCTCTACCTGGGAGAAGAGAGAGCGGCCTATGATGTGAAGATGGATTCTGTGACGCTGGACAGCGCGCAGACAAAGGCATACTGCATTGCCCAGTATGACGCTGAGGCTCGGAGCGGAGTTTTGCTGGAGGTGACAGAAGGGAGAACCAGGCAGATAGGAGAGGATGTTTCCGGATACGGGTATACGTCAGACGGACAGATTTTCTATTTTACTGATTACGAACCCCAGAGGGGGCGGGCTGCGCTGAACCTGTATGACAGAGAAAGCCAAAAAACAGAGCAGATAGATACGGATGTCTGGGCCTATTACGCAGAGTCGGCGGACGGCCGGGAGAGAGGAGCTGTGCGGCAGACGGAGATCCGCTAGGACATCCGGCAGAAAAACAGCAAGGCAGCTAATAAAGGTGATAAAACACATTCTGCCGTCAGGCAGAGGACAGAGGAAAACCTGAAAGACACTGAAAAAAAGCGGAAAAGACAGGAAAAGATACGGGAAAGAGGGAAGAAGGGATACCAATGGCAGAGGATACGATCAAGAGAGTGAAACTGGAACTTGGAAAAAAGGCGGCGGCAGTGAACCGGAAGGCAGCTCTCATCCTGGAGCTCAGCCGCCTGCGCCTGGAAGCCGGAAATCTGAGGGGAGAGATCGCCCAGACAGAGAGAGAAAAGGAAGCGCTGGTTGCCCAGGCTGCCATGGAGGCCTATGAGAAGTGGAAGAAAGGAGAGGAATTTCTGGAGGAGCTTGAGGAAGCTTTTTCCCAGGCCAGGGAGCTGGAAGAGGAAAATCAGGAGAGGGAGAAGGACATTGTCTGTCTGGAAAAGACATCCAGAGAACTGCGTGCTCTGAAGAATAATGAGGAGCTTTGCGGGGAAGAGGAACCGGAAAAAGAGACAGAAAAGGAGCCGGAACAGGAGTCAAAAAAAGAGCCGGAACAGGAGTCAGAAAAAGAGCCGGAACAGAAGTCAGAAAAGGAACCGGAAAAAGAAGCAGGGACAAAAAAAGAGTCAGAGGAGGAAGAGGGAAAAAAGGCAGAGAAAAAACAAACGGAGAAACAGGAAGCCCGCTTTTTCTGTCCCCGGTGCGGGGCAGTCTATGCAAAAAAAGTAAATTTCTGCCGCAGGTGCGGTACCCCCATATCCTACGAAGACTGCCGGGACAGCCAGGGGCCGGACATCCAGGCTTCGGGCAGTCAGAATCGGGACAGTCAGGGGCCGGATATCCAGGCTTCGGGCAGTCAGAACCAGGGCAGCCAGGCATCAGGCAGTCAGGAACCGGGCAGCCAGGCATCAGGCAGTCAGAATCCGGGGCAGCCCGGCGCGGAGCAGTCAGAACCAGAAAAGCCCGGCGCAGAGCCATCCGGATTAGCCGGTGTTTAAAAGAAAGCAGATGAACAGTAAGGAAAAGGAGCAGAAGCCTCCCCCTGAGACGACCTGCCGAAAGTCAGATTCCAGACCGAAATCTGACCTGCGGAAGGCCGCTCAGGAAGCGGCTCTGCTCCTTTATTTGTGGCTGTTTTGGTATAACATAAAAGCCAGATAAAAACAGAAGGCTTAACGCTTATTGCTCTTCTTCCAGATGTGCATCTTCTCAGCCTCGGCGATGAGCTGATCCCGGAAGTCAGGGTGAGCTACGGAGATAATGGCCTCACACTTCTGCCAGGTGGTAAGTCCCTTTAAATTGACCTTTCCAAACTCTGTTACCAGATAGTGGATGTTGGCTCTCGTGTCAGTGACGATGGAGCCCGGATTTAAGGTCGGCACAATTCTGGACTGAAGGCTGCCGTCCTTGCCCTTGAAGGTGGAGGAGCAGCAGATGAAGCTCTTTCCGCCCTTGGAGAGGTAAGCTCCCAGCACGAAGTCCAGCTGGCCGCCGGCTCCGCTGATGTGCTTGATTCCTGCAGACTCTGCATTTACCTGTCCGAACAGATCCACGTCAACTGCATTGTTGATGGACATGAAGTTGTCCAGGGCGGAGATGGAGCGGATGTCGTTTGTGTAGTCCACAGGAGCGCTCATACACTCCGGATTGTTGTGCAGGTAGTCGTAGAGCTTCTTTGTTCCGGCTCCGAAGGCATATACCTGGCGTCCCTTGTCAATAGCCTTGTGGGCGCCTGTGATCTTTCCGGCCTTTGCAATATCTACGAACGCGTCCACGTACATCTCCGTGTGAACGCCCAGATCCTTTAAGTCGGACTTGGCAATCAGGGAGCCTACTGCATTCGGCATTCCTCCGATTCCCAGCTGTAAGCATGCTCCGTCAGGAATTTCCTCCACAATGAGCTTTGCAACAGCCTCGTCCACCTCGGAGGCAGCTGCGCCGCCGCCCATCTCTCCGATGGCAGGGTTGTCCCCCTCGATGATCATGTCTACATCAGAGATATGTACGCAGTTCTCGAAGCCGCCCAGGCAGACCGGCATGTTTTCATTCACTTCCACAATCACAACCTTGGCTTTCTCACAAACGGCGGCCATGTGGGAGGCGTTGGGGCCGAAATTAAAGAAGCCGTGCTCATCCATGGGAGCAACCTGGAATACAGCTACATCGAGAGGAGTGGAGGACTCTCTGTAGTATCTTGGAAGCTCAGAGTAACGGATAGGAGCATAGTAGGCAAAGCCCTGGGCAATGGCCTTTCGCTCGATTCCGCTCATATGCCAGGAGTTCCATGTAAAGTGCTCTGCCGGATTCTCAATCTTGAAAACCTCAGGCACCCACATGAGGATACCGCCGCGTAAGTTTACATCGTGAAGCTCCGGCATTCTCTTGGCGAGAGCTGCGTCGAAGGCAACCGTCGTACCGGTAGTCCAGCCATAGTCCACCCAGTCCCCGGATTTAACGACAGCGGCGGCCTGGTCTGCGGACACAAGTTTCTGATCATACATGTTCTTATAATCCATATTGTTCACCTGTTCCTTTTATTTTTATATTTAGTTTTGTTAATAGTTTATCATTACCCGCTGGCAAGGTCAATAAGATTACTTATGAAATGCAGGTAAAATAAGTTAATAAATTATAAATTGATAATTATTTATCAATTTTTCATTGACAGTTTTGCCAAGCGGTGGTACTATAGAATTACTATCATTTATGCAAATATCTTATCTTACAGGCTAATCATGACAAGGAGGAAACAGATTATGTCAAAGAAAGTCGTAATAGCAGGTGCATGCCGTACTGCCATTGGCTCTATGGGCGGACAGTTAAGCACAGTTCCGGCGGCAGAGATGGGCGCAGTTGTTATTAAGGAAGCTCTCAAGAGAGCAGGAGTTGCTCCGGAGCAGGTTGATCACGTTTACATGGGCTGTGTAATCCAGGCCGGCCTTGGACAGAACGTGGCACGCCAGGCATCCATCAAGGCAGGACTTCCGATCGAGGTTCCGGCAGTTACGCTGAATGTTGTTTGCGGCTCCGGTCTTCAGTGCGTAAATGCAGCTGCTGAGATGATTATCGCAGGCGACGCTGACATTGTTGTAGCAGGCGGAACAGAGAATATGTCCGCTGCTCCATATGCCCTCAAGAATGCGCGTTACGGATACCGCATGGGCAACGCTCCGATGATTGATACCATGGTAAATGACGCTCTCTGGGATGCTTTCAACAACTACCACATGGGAATCACAGCAGAGAACATCTGCGACGAGTGGGGCATCACAAGAGAAGAGCTGGATGAGTTCTCCGTTGCAAGCCAGGCAAAGGCATGCGCAGCGAGAGAGTCCGGAAGATTCAAAGACGAGATCGTGCCGATCGAGGTTAAGAAGAAAAAAGAAACCGTTATCGTTGACACAGACGAGGGTCCGCGTCCAGGCACAACCATGGAAGGCCTTGCAAAGCTGCGCCCGGCATTTAAGCCAGACGGCGGCCGCGTGACAGCAGGAAATGCATCCTCCATCAACGACGGTGCGGCAGCAGTTGTCGTTATGAGCGAGGAGAAGGCAAAAGAGCTCGGCATTAAGCCGATGGCTACATGGGTTGCAGGAGCCCTTGGCGGTGTAGACCCGCGCATCATGGGTATCGGCCCGGTAGCTGCCACAAAGAAGGTTCTGGCAAAGACAGGCCTTACAGTAAACGACTTTGATTTAATCGAGGCCAACGAGGCATTCGCTGCACAGTCTATCGCAGTAGCCCGTGAGCTTGGTTTCAACAAAGAGAACCTGAACGTAAACGGCGGAGCCATCGCTCTCGGCCATCCGGTAGGAGCTTCCGGCTGCCGTATCCTGGTTACACTGCTCCACGAGATGCAGAAACGCGATGCAAAGAAGGGACTTGCAACCCTGTGCATCGGCGGCGGAATGGGCTGCGCAACCATCGTCGAGAGAGAATAAAAAACAGCTGAGCACATAGTGCGAAGCTGTTTGCTACCCGAACGAAGCGAAGCGGAGTTTGGGTTTCCCGTCCGTTTTTATGAAACGAGGAACGAGTGAAATAAAAAACAGCTGAGCACATAGTGCGAAGCATAAAATTAAATAAAGCAGCAGTCAGCGGCCGGCAGATGCACAGGGCAGCGCCTTTTGCTCTCCGGCTGCAAAAAAGCCTAAGGAGATGAACGGCATGGGTTATGTAGATTACGAACAGGAAGGATTTGTTGGTATTGTAACTATCAACAGGCCCAAGGCATTAAACGCTCTGAATGAGGAAGTGCTTAAGGATCTGGAAGCTGCGTTCGATTCCATTGATCAGAACACAGTGAGAGCGGTGATCCTCACAGGCGCAGGGGAGAAATCTTTTGTGGCGGGAGCCGATATTGCGGCTATGAGCACGATGACAAAGGAGCAGGGAGAGGCCTTCGGAAAATATGGAAATGATATTTTCCGCAAAATCGAAACATTCCCGATTCCGGTAATTGCGGCAGTGAACGGGTTCGCCCTCGGAGGCGGAAATGAACTTGCCATGAGCTGCGACATCAGAATCTGTTCTGAAAACGCAGTGTTTGGACAGCCGGAAGTGGGACTGGGAATCACTCCAGGCTTTGGTGGAACTCAGAGGCTTGCCCGCCTCATCGGTGTGGGAAAGGCCAAGGAAATGCTCTACACAGCCAGAAATATCAAGGCTGACGAGGCATACCGTCTGGGCTTTGTCAACGCAGTCTATCCGCAGGAGGAACTGATGCCGGCAGCCAAGAAGATGGCAGGCATCATCGCCGCAAACGCCCCGATTGCTGTGCGAAACAGCAAGAAGGCAGCAAACGACGGACTGCAGACAGATATGGATCAGGCGATTGTCATCGAGGAAAAGCTGTTCGGCGCCTGCTTTGAGACAGAGGATCAGAAAGAGGGCATGGCAGCCTTCCTTGAAAAGAGAAAAGAGAAACAGTTTAAAAACCGTTAATCTTTATGGTACATAATGTTCACGACGGTACTGTTAAGACTGAGTCCGCCGCTTGTTGTTTTAAATCAGAGGAGGAGATAACAATGAAAATTGGTGTTATCGGAGCCGGAACCATGGGTTCTGGAATCGCACAGGCATTTGCACAGACAGAGGGCTACGAAGTAGTTTTATGTGATATTAACGAAGAGTTTGCCGCAAACGGAAAGAAAAAGATTGCCAAAGGATTTGAGAAGAGAATCGCTAAGGGCAAGATGACACAGGAGGATGCAGATAAGATCCTTGCCAAGATCACCACAGGCGTTAAGGATATCTGCGGCGACTGCGATCTGGTTGTGGAGGCTGCCATTGAGAACATGGAGATCAAGAAACAGACCTTCAAGGAGTTAGATGCTATCTGCAAGCCAGACTGCATTTTTGCCACAAATACTTCTTCCCTTTCCATCACAGAAGTTGGATCAGGCGCAAGACCGGTTGTAGGCATGCACTTCTTCAACCCGGCTCCTGTTATGAAGTTAGTAGAGGTCATTGCAGGACTCAACACACCGAAGGAGATGGTTGACAAGGTAATCGAAATCTCCAAGGCTATCGGAAAGACTCCGGTACAGGTTGAGGAGGGCGCAGGCTTCGTTGTAAACAGAATCCTGATCCCGATGATCAACGAGGCTGTCGGCATCTACGCTGACGGAATCGCATCTGTAGAGGGAATCGACACAGCCATGAAGTTAGGCGCAAACCATCCGATGGGACCGTTAGCTCTGGGCGATCTGATTGGCCTGGATGTCTGCCTTGCCATCATGGAGGTTCTGCAGCACGAGACAGGAGATACAAAGTACCGTCCGCATCCGCTGTTAAGAAAGATGGTTCGTGCCGGCTATTTAGGACAGAAGACAGGAAAAGGATTCTACGATTACAGCAAATAATGGATACCACTTTTTTTGGTTTTCTGTTATAATAGATTTACAACCGCATAAGGGGTCCAGGTCAGGCCCCTTTTTAGCGTGATATAAGAAGATGGAGGATTAGACATGGATTTTACATTAAGTAAAGAGCATGAGATGGCGAGAACATTATTCCATGACTTCGCCGAGAAAGAGGTTAAGCCTTTAGCGCAGGAAGTTGACGAGACAGAGCACTTCCCGACAGAAACAGTTAAGAAGATGCAGAAGCTCGGATTCATGGGCATCCCGGTTCCGAAGGAGTACGGCGGACAGGGCTGCGATCCGCTGTGCTATGCGATGTGCGTGGAGGAGCTCTCCAAAGTTTGCGGTACTACAGGTGTTATCGTATCTGCTCACACATCCCTGTGCTGTGATCCAATCCAGACATACGGTACAGAAGAGCAGAAGCAGAAATACCTGGTTCCCCTTGCAAAGGGCGAGAAGTTAGGTGCTTTCGGTCTTACTGAGCCAGGCGCTGGTACAGATGCTCAGGGCCAGCAGACAAAGGCTGTTTTAGACGGAGACGAGTGGGTATTAAACGGCTCCAAGATCTTCATCACAAACGGTAAAGAGGCTGACATCTATGTGATTATCGCTGTAACAGGCACAAAAGAGGATGCCAGAGGAAGAAAGAAGAAAGAGATCTCCGCATTCATCGTTGAGAAGGGAACACCAGGCTTCACCTTTGGTACAAAGGAGAAGAAGATGGGTATCCGCGGATCTGCTACATATGAGTTAATCTTCACAGACTGCCGCATCCCGAAGGAGAACCTGTTAGGACAGCAGGGCAAGGGCTTCAACATTGCCATGCACACACTGGACGGCGGACGTATCGGTATCGCAGCTCAGGCTCTTGGTCTTGCAGAGGGCGCTCTTGAGAGAACAATCGAGTACGTAAAAGAGAGAAAGCAGTTCGGACGCGCTCTTGGACAGTTCCAGAATACACAGTTCCAGCTTGCTGATATGGCAACAAAGGTTAAGGCAGCTCAGCTCCTTGTTTACAGAGCAGCTATGGCTAAGGCTACACAGAAGACCTATTCCGTAGAGGCAGCTATGGCTAAGCTGTATGCAGCAGAGGTTGCTATGGAAGTTACAACAAAGGCTGTACAGCTTCACGGCGGATACGGCTACATCAGAGAGTACGATGTAGAGCGTATGATGCGCGATGCAAAGATTACAGAGATCTACGAGGGTACATCTGAGGTTCAGAGAATGGTTATCTCCGGCGCTCTGTTAAAATAGTATCCGTATTCTGCATCTATCCGCAGAAGACCGTTTGCCGCGCCGGTCTGCCGGCCAGGCAATCGTACAGACGGTGGCTCTAAATAAGCTGCAGCCCGTTCGGAGCGGGACAGGCTGTATGACATTAAAAAATAAGGAGTGAAAATACAGTGAAAATTATAGTTTGTATCAAACAGGTTCCAGATACTAAGGGCGGCGTTAAATTCAACCCGGACGGAACTCTCGACAGAGGAGCTATGCTCACAATCATGAACCCAGATGATAAGGCAGGCCTTGAGGCAGCCCTTCGTTTAAAGGATCAGTACGGCGCAGAGGTTACAGTTCTCACCATGGGACTTCCAAAGGCAGAGGAGGTTCTCCGCGAGGCTATGGCTATGGGCGCTGACAAGGGAATCCTGGTTACAGACCGCGTACTGGGCGGTGCCGATACATGGGCTACATCCCAGACAATCGCAGGTGCTATCAGAAACCTTGAGTATGATTTAATTATCACAGGCCGTCAGGCTATCGATGGAGATACAGCTCAGGTAGGTCCTCAGATCTCCGAGCACTTAAATATTCCGGTAATCAGCTACGCTCAGGATATCAAGATCGAGGGCGACAGCGTTATCGTTGAGCGTCAGTACGACGACAGATACCACGTATTAAAGGCTCAGATGCCATGCTTAATCACAGCTCTGGCAGAGTTAAACGAGCCGCGTTACATGACTCCAGGCGGAATCTTCGATGCTTATAAGAAGGAAATCACCGTATGGGGAAGAAATGACCTGAAGGATGTAGAGGACTCCAACTTAGGACTTAAGGGATCCCCGACACAGATCGCAAGAGCTTCCGATAAGGTTAGAAAGGGAGCAGGCGAGCAGGTTACTCTTGATCCGGCAGCAGCAGCTGACTACATTGTTGAGAAGCTGGCAGCAAAACATGTTATCTAATTAAAAATAAGAGAAAAGTGTGGTGAATAAGAATGAACTTAGAAGCATATAAGGGAGTATTCGTCTTTGCACAGCAGGTTGACAATGAGATCAGCGGCATCGCATTTGAGCTGATTGGCAAAGGAAAAGATTTAGCAAAAGATTTAGGAACAGAGGTTACAGCTGTTTTAGTAGGTTCTGACGTGAAGGGCCTTGCAGACGAGCTGGCTGAGTACGGCGCAGATAAGGTTATCGTTGTAGACGATCCGGAGTTAAAGGAGTACAGAACAGAGCCTTACACACACGCACTGGCATCCGTTATCAATGAGTTCAAGCCGGAGATCTTCTTAATCGGCGCTACAGCAATCGGCCGTGACTTAGGACCTCGTGTTTGCGCAAGAATCCATACAGGTCTGACAGCTGACTGTACACAGCTTGAGATTGGCGATTTCCCAATCAACCCAATGCCAGGCAAGGAGCAGAAGCACAACCAGTTATTAATGACTCGTCCTGCATTCGGCGGAAACACAATCGCAACTATCGCCTGCCCGGATTTCCGTCCTCAGATGGCTACAGTACGTCCAGGCGTTATGCAGAAGCTTCCAAAGCAGGCTGGCGTTAAGGCTAATGTAGTAGAGTACAACCCAGGCTTTACTCCAAACAAGAACTATGTTGAGATCCTCGACGTAGTAAAGGCAGTGGCTGATACAGTAGATATCATGGACGCAAAGATCCTGGTATCCGGCGGCCGCGGTGTTGGAAGCCCAGAGAACTTCAAGCTGCTTGACGATCTGGCAGAGGCAATCGGCGGAACAGTAAGCTGCTCCCGTGCCGTTGTAGATGCAGGCTGGAAGCCAAAGGCATTACAGGTAGGTCAGACAGGTAAGACTGTTCGTCCGAATGTTTACTTCGCAATCGGTATCTCCGGTGCTATTCAGCACGTAGCTGGTATGGAGGAGTCTGACATCATCATCGCCATCAACAAGGACGAGACAGCTCCGATCTTCGACGTAGCTGACTACGGCATTGTAGGCGACCTGAACAAGGTAGTTCCGTTATTAACAGAGAAGCTGAAAGCTGCAAAGGCTGCTCAGAACGCTTAATTTGCGGATCAGACAGAACATTTGGGCAGGTATCATTTCAGATACAGCCTGATACATAGAATTAAATAATCGGCCGGGGGACGGTATGGACAGAGGCATCAGGCCTGCTGGACATGCCCTCCCATGCCGGGCGGCGTCCTGCAGAAAACTGTCTGCACAGCATTTGGCACAGCCAGGTCTGCGCAGAATCAGACTCGGACAGGACGTAGTGCTCAGACGGGATAAAAACCCGCTTTCTCTGAGAAGGTGAAACAGCCTTTCGGTGAAAGCGGGTTTTTTGTGTGGAAGCTGGCGCGGCGGTGAGATGGGGCAGCGGTGAGATAGCGCAGGCGGTGAGATGGCGCAGGAAGCGAGACAGCGCAGATGGCGGGATGGTACGGGTAGTGTGTTGGCACGGGGGAAGGAAGGGGAGAAATTAGTTCCAGCGAAGTCACAAATTTCTCCCCTTCCTTCCCCCTTCCGAAACTTCAGATTCCGGCCGATGCAGGGTGTCGCTTGCTCATGTATGGTTACAGACATACTGGCTTATTTCAGCTCCTTTCTGCTCTCCTGTGCCTTTTCGATTCAGCAGTCATTTCGAGCATAAGTCTTTTAAGCTTCTGCAACATCCTGCTCCGGCCGCCTTCTCCCGCTTAATTCCTCTCCCAAACTCCGCTTACCCCCACACCTCCCATCACTCCCATCAAAACTCCCATTAAATTAAATCCTACCAATCCCCCATTACTTCCCATCTATACAGACTCCCTCATCCTTTCACATTCTCTTTCTCATTCGCCGTCCACTCACTTCCCAGGGAAAAGGAGCGGTTTTTTTATGACTTCGCTGGAATAAAAAAACCGCTCCTTTTCCCCCCTTTACACCCATCCTCCGTCCAGTCCGATAATCTGTCCGGTCAGATAGTTTTCTTTATATCCCAGATGGTAGGCTAAATCGGCCACCTCCTCGGCGCGGCCCAGTCTTCCGGCGGGGATTTCCTCAATCAGGCCAATCAGCTCCTCATCGTCGAGAAAGTGATTCATCTCGGTGTCGATGGCTCCGCAGGCGATGGCGTTGACCTGGATGTTGCTGGGGGCCAGCTCTTTTGCCAGCGCTTTAGTAAGGGCGTTGACTCCGCCCTTTGTGGCAGAGTAGGCAGCCTCGCAGGAGGCTCCGCACACGCCCCAGACAGAGGAGATGTTTATGATCTTTCCCTGCTTTTTTTCAAGCATCATGGGAATGGCCAGTTTGCAGCAGTTAAAGACGGAGGTGAGATTGGTTCTCAGAATCAGTTCCCAGTCCTCGGGTTTCATATCCTGGAGAAGTCCGATGTAGGAAATGCCGGCATTGTTGACCAGGACATCGAGGCCGCCAAACTGCTTGCGGATTTTTTTAAACAGCTCTGCGCAGTTTTCCGCAACTCCCATATCGCCCAGGTAGGAGAGACAGGATACCTGAAAACTCTCGATCTCTTTTTTGGTCTGAAGGAGCTGTTCCTCACGTCTGACACAGCTGATTACCACATTGTAGCCTTTTTTTGCAAATTTTACAGCGATAGCTTTCCCGATTCCCCGGGAAGCTCCGGTGACGAGTACTGTTTTTCTTGCCATAGAGATTCACGTCCTTTCTGAAATGTCAGACAGCACTGTGGAACGCAATGCCATATGCTGCCAGGTTAATGTAATTATATCACATAGAAAAAAAGTGGGGGAGATTTGTTGCGAATATTCGTACTCAAATTGCTGGGAAGGTGAGTGAAGAATTGTCTTTTTTTGATGAAAAGAAGAAGAGAAGGATTTTCCAGCTTTTTCCAGAAAATTGTGCGGTGAAAATTAGAAAATGATGTATACTGCCTATAGAACTTGTGTTATACTTAAAGTTATGAAACATGATGCATGAGAAGTGCTCCGAGGGGAGAGTCGGGAGGACTGGATGGAAAAGATATATGATTTGATTATTGTCGGCTCCGGGCCGGCGGGGCTCGCGGCGGCGATATATGCAAAGCGGGCAGAGCTTGACACTCTGGTAGTTGAGAGAGAGATGATGAGCGGGGGACAGATCCTCAATACGTACGAGGTTGACAATTATCCCGGGCTTCCTGGAAGCTCCGGCTTTGATCTGGGGATGAAGTTCCGGGAGCACGCAGACCGTCTGGGAGCTTCCTTTGCAGAGGACAGGATAGAGAAGCTTGAACTTTCCGGTGAGATTAAGACGGTTGTCTGTGAAAAAGAGAGTTACCGTGCGAAAACAGTGATTCTGGCTACAGGGGCCCATCACAGAAAGCTGGGAGTGCCGGGGGAGGAAGAACTCTCCGGAGCCGGCGTTTCCTACTGCGCTACCTGCGACGGGGCATTTTTCAGAGACAAGACTGTGGCAGTGATCGGGGGAGGAGATGTAGCTCTGGAGGACGCGATTTTTCTGTCCAGGATATGCAGCAAGGTATATCTGATTCACCGCAGAGATGAGCTGCGGGGAGCCAAGACGCTTCAGAGCCGCATATTTGAGTCTGAAAAGATTGAGACAGTCTGGGATACGGTGGTGGATGCCATCGAGGGTGAAAACCGCGTGGAGCAGATTGCCGTGTCCAATAAGAAGACGGGTGAAAAGAAAAAAATTGCCGTGGACGGAGTGTTCATTGCCGTAGGCATCGAGCCGGAAAGCGCGCCCTTTAAAGGCACTCTGGAAATGGATAAGCAGGGATATATCATCGCAGGGGAGGATGGCGTAACTTCAGTTCCGGGCGTGTTTGCAGCCGGAGATGTGCGCACGAAGCAGCTGCGCCAGGTGATCACAGCGGCAGCGGACGGGGCCAACTGTGTCACCAGCGCGGAGAGGTATCTGGCAGAGAGATAGGAGGAAATGTACAGATGGAAACGCCATTTAAAGCACTGGCCTGCCTGTGTACGGTTGCCGCTTTAGCAGCGGCAGCGCCTTTCGGAGCGCAGGCGGCGATTAACCTGGAAACTGATGCGTCTGTGGCAGGAGTTTCTGTGGCGATGAACAATTACTATGCAGGCAGCCTTGATCCGGAAACAGAGCTGGCAGAGGCCTTCTCGTCAGATGAGACGCTTGCCCAGGTAGAAAAGAGCGGAAAAGAAGATGCGCCGGTTGTAAAGACCTCCTCATCCTCTGACTACGACAAGGTGGCCGTGTCCCAGGTTTCCAACTATGTCAATGTCAGGACAGAGCCGAATACCACCAGTGATGTGGTGGGCAAGATTTACAACAACTGTGCTGCAACCATTCTTGACACAGTAGACGGAGAGGGAGGAAAATGGTACAGGATTCAGTCCGGTACTGTGAACGGCTACATTAAGGCCCAGTACTTCATTACAGGCGCTGAGGCGGAGAAAAAGGCCAGGGAGGTCGGAACTACCTATGCGAAAGTGGCTCATACCGCAACTCTCCGCCTGAGGCAGGAGCCGAATCTTGAGAGTGCGACCCTTGACCTGCTCTCTTCTGATGCAGAGTATGAGGTAATCGGACAGGAGGGTGATTTCTACAAGATTTCCGTGGACACAGATCTGGTGGGCTATGTGTTTAAGGATTATGTGGACACAAGAGTAGAATTTGACCAGGCTGTCTCCAGCTCCGAGGAGGAGTCAAAAGCCGCCGAGGAAGAGGCGCGCAGGCAGGAGGCAAAGAAGGCTCTCGAAGAGCTGGAAGCTGCCAAGAAAGAGGCTGCCAAGGAGACAGAAAAAGCGCCGGAGACGACTAAGGCCAAGGAGACGACAAAAGCGAAGGAGACCACCAAGGCCAGGGAAACCAAAGAGCCGGATTCGGAATTCAGCGGAACGATTGAGCAGAACCCGGATGGAACGCCTCGGGAAACACAGGAGTCGAAGAAGCAGGAGACTACCAAGGCGCCGGAAACTACCAAGGCCAAGGAAACCCAGAAGGATGACTCGCCAAAATCTCCGGCAGGCCCAGGCAACTCTTCCGGAAACTCAGGCTCGTCCGGCAGCTCCGGAAAGGTTGAGAAAGCTACAAGGACGGCGGTAGTTGCCTATGCAAAGCAGTTCCTGGGAAATCCTTATGTTTACGGCGGGACAAGCCTGACAAACGGCGCAGACTGCTCCGGCTTCACTCAGGCGGTTTATGCCCATTTCGGAATCACTACCGGGCGCAGCTCCAGGGATCAGGCGGCCAGAGGAAAGGAGATTCCGGTGGATGAGGCTCAGCCGGGCGACCTTCTCTTCTATGCCAGCGGAAGCTACATCAACCATGTGGCTATGTACATAGGCGGAGGCCAGGTAATTCACGCCAGCAACCCTAAAACGGGAATCTGCATTTCACCGTCCAACTACAGGACACCGTGCAAGGCTGTCACCTTCCTGGATTAGGGAAAGGTCAGAAAAAGTCCGGCATCAGAGAGACATAAGCTCTGATGCCGGACTTTTTTATATAACAGGAAACTTCGTTCCCTGTTATATAAAAACGCTCCGCGGGGATCGCACTGGGTTGGAGAGGAAAATGACGCTTTTGCGACCCGCCGCAGGCGGAGAATCCTGCTTTGCAGGATTCTTTCTTGTTCAATAGGAAATTTCATTTCCTATTGAATAAGAAATGACGTTGATGCGCACTCACACGCAAGGTAGATGTTGCCTGAAGGCAACCGCGCTCGGCGCGAGTGTGCGCCTTGGCGCACACTTTTTTAATCTATAGGAAAGAACATGATTTCCAGTGATACTTACGGTTCGCCAGCCGTCTTCCCGGAGGAGGCTTCAAGCTCTGAAAAGGACTTCTGGGTGAAATAGGTGGAAAGAAGAACGGAGGTGTTGGAAAGGCCGAATTTTCGTATCTGCTCCAAAAGGGACTCCAGTTCTGCGGAATTTGCAACCCGCACCTTCAATAGAGCGTTGTTCAGACCTACAATGTGATGATGCTCGATAATAGCCGGAGCAGCTTCACAGAACCGGCAGAAGCCGTCGTATTCCTTGGGAGGTACGTTGATCCAGATAAAAGCCGAGATATGGCTGCCCATCAGCCGGTCATTGATCTTGGCGTGAAATCCCGAGATGACCCCTGAGTCCTTCAGACGATTGATCCGCTCCGCAACGGCCGGAGCTGTAAGGCCTACCTGCTGTCCGATTTCGCGGGTGGAGGTTTTGCAGTTTTTCTGCAGGATATTGATGATTTTTATATCAGTATTGTCCAATCAGATTCCTCCTTTGCAGTATCTTCCCCAAACTATAATAGTATAGACCATTGACGATGAAATGTAAATGAATTCTGTAAGCTGGTTAATCAATCGGAAACAGATTTGTTAGGAAAAAGAATAATCAAAGTAAATGAAAAACCTGTACAATAATGTTGCGTAAATGTTAGAATTATCTTACAATGAAAAAATTATAGCCCTTGAGACCGGATATGGCGAAGGCTGCGAAAGGCTTTGCCCGCCTGGGAGGCGGCGTAAGGCGGAAACAGTGACGGCTGCTGTGATTCGGACAAGAACGGCATAAGGCGCTGAATCAGGAGGTAAAAATGATGATGAACAAGTTGCTTGAGTGTGTGCCCAATTACAGTGAAGGACGCGATATGCAGAAGGTAGAGCAGATTGTAGACTGCTTTCGGGGAAAAAAGGGTGTGAAACTTCTGGATTATCAGACGGATAAGGATCACAACCGCTGCGTTGTGACTGCAATCGGAGAGCCGGAGGCTTTAAGGGACGCAGTCATTGCTTCCTTTGGAAAGGCTGCAGAGCTGATTGATATGACAAAGCATGAGGGACAGCACCCGAGGATGGGAGCTGTGGATGTTGTCCCCTTTATTCCATGCCGCAATACTTCCCTGGAGGAGGCGGATGCCGTTGCAAAGGAGGTGGCGAAGGCAGTAGGAGAGAGGTATGCAATCCCCTGCTTCCTATATGAATCCTCAGCCACAGCTCCCCACAGAGTGAATCTTGCCAGTATCAGGAAGGGGCAGTTTGAGGGAATGGCTGAGAAGATGAAGGACAAGGAGCTGTGGACCCCTGATTTTGGTCCGGAAACCATTCATCCGACTGCAGGTGTGTCAGCTGTCGGAGCCAGAATGCCGTTGGTGGCCTTCAATGTAAACCTGGATACCTCAGATTTGGAGATTGCCAACCAGATCGCCAGAAAGATCCGCCACATTAACGGAGGATACCGCTATGTCAAGGCCATCGGCGTCATGCTGGAGGAAAGGGGGATTGCCCAGGTTTCCATGAACCTGACCGACTACACCAAAACGGCAATCTACCGCGCCTTTGAGGCTGTAAAGATGGAGGCGAGACGCTATGGCGTGCGGGCCGTTGGAACGGAGATTGTGGGGCTCCTTCCTATGCAGGCATTAATTGACTGCGCTGAGTATTATCTTCAGGTTGAAAACTTTGACAGCGCCCAGGTAATGGAGAACAGACTTTTAGAGGAGGAGTAGAGATGGCAGAGTTAAAGGATTTAAGTATTGAGGAGTTTGCCGCCCTGGCGGCATCTGACGCTCCGGCGCCGGGAGGAGGCAGCGTTTCTGCTGTGGCAGGCGCCCTGGCGGCAGCTTTGGCTGAGATGGTGGCAAATCTCACTGTGGGGAAGGCCAAGTATGCCGATGCAGAGGAGGAGATGAAGGAGATTGCAGCAAAGGGAGCAGAAATAAGAAAAACGCTGGTGGACGACATTGAGAGAGACAGTGAATCCTTTACCCTTTATATGAAAGCTCTGGGGATGCCGAAGGACACAGAGGAGCAGAAGGCAGTCCGCAGGGAGGCCATGCAGAATGGGCTTAAGGAGGCGGCCAGGGTTCCGCTCTCTGTGGCCAGGACGGCAGCAGAGATTTTTCCGCTGGCGGAGGCAGTGATTGCAAGGGGGAATACGAATGCGGTGACCGACGGTCTGGTGGCTGCCATGATGGCCCGCACAGCCGTGATCGGCGCGCTGTTTAATGTAAAAATTAACCTGGGTTCCATCAAGGATGAGGAATTCAGGGCCGAGACGGAAAAGGAGGTCAGCCGCCTGGAGGCAGAGGCAGTGGAGTGTGAGAAGAGAATTTTAAAAAGCTCGGAGCTCTCAGATTCACTCTGCTAAAAATCACTTAACAAAAGAAAGAAAAAACGTGATTGCATTTTACAAAAACAAAGTATAGAATAGAAGAATGCATTGAACCATACAGTCGGCATCATTTTCAGGAGGAGGAAAAACAAACATGAAGACAGATATTGAGATTGCTCAGGAATCAACCCCGTTACATATCACAGAGATCGCAGAGAGCCTGGATATTGACGAGAAGTATCTGGAACAGTATGGAAAGTACAAGGCTAAGGTGGATTATAACCTGCTCAACGAGGACAGCCGTCCTGACGGAAAGCTGATTTTAGTGACAGCCATTACGCCTACTCCGGCTGGAGAGGGCAAGACAACTACCACAGTCGGCCTGGCAGACGGGATGAGAAAGCTGGGGAAAAATGCGGTAGTAGCCCTGCGGGAGCCTTCTCTGGGCCCGGTATTCGGCGTTAAGGGAGGGGCAGCAGGCGGCGGTTACGCCCAGGTGGTGCCGATGGAGGACATTAACCTTCACTTTACGGGGGATTTCCATGCGATTGGAGCTGCCAACAATCTTCTGGCAGCCATGCTGGACAACCATATTTACCAGGGAAATGAGCTGAGAATCGATCCGAAGCGGATTACCTGGCGCCGCGTGGTGGATATGAACGACAGACAGCTCAGAAACATCGTGGACGGACTGGGACGCCGCGTGGATGGAGTCACAAGAGAGGACGGCTATGACATTACCGTCGCCTCCGAGATTATGGCTGTCCTCTGCCTGGCAAAGAACGTGACAGACTTAAAGGAGAGGCTTTCCAGGATCATCGTGGGCTACACCTACGATGACGAGCCGGTGACAGCCGGAGATCTGAAGGCAGCCGGAGCCATGACGGCTCTCTTAAAGGATGCCTTGAAGCCGAACCTGGTGCAGACCCTTGAGCACACGCCGGCCTTTATCCACGGAGGCCCGTTTGCCAATATCGCCCACGGCTGCAACTCTATTATCGCCACACGCATGGCCTTAAAGCTGGGAGACTACGCGATCACAGAGGCCGGCTTCGGAGCCGATCTGGGAGCTGAGAAATTCCTTGACATTAAGTGCCGTATGGCAGGCCTGAAGCCCTCAGCCGTAGTGGTAGTGGCGACAGTGAGAGCGCTGAAGCATCACGGAGGAGTGGCCAAGGCAGACCTGAATACAGAGAATCTGGAGGCTCTCGAGAAGGGACTTCCGAATCTGCTGCAGCATGTGGAGAACATCACAAAGGTATTTGGCCTTCCGTGCGTAGTTGCCATCAACCGCTTCCCGTTTGACACAGAGGCCGAGTTACAGCTGATCGCCGACAAGTGCAGGGAGCTGGGTGTCAATGTAGCTCTCTCCGAGGTTTGGGGCAAAGGCGGAGACGGCGGCATTGATCTGGCAAAAGAGGTAGTGCGCCTCTGCGAGGAGGAGAATCATTTCCAGTACTGCTATGGGGATGAACTCTCCATTGAAGAGAAGTTAAATGCCATTGTCACAAAGATCTACAGGGGTACAAAGGTAGTGCTGACAGATGGCGCCAAAAAGCAGGCAAAGAGGCTCACAGAGCTGGGCTTCGGCTCCTTCCCGATCTGTATGGCAAAGACACAGTACAGCTTTTCTGACAACCAGAAGCTGACGGGTGCGCCCAGGGATTTCACAGTAACTGTGAGAAATCTGAAGGTATCGGCTGGAGCAGGCTTTATTGTAGCTCTGACAGGCGATATTATGACCATGCCCGGACTTCCCAAGGTTCCGGCTGCAGAGAAAATCGATGTGGACGAAACTGGAAGGATTTCAGGTCTGTTCTAAAAAAGAAATTTGTGCCGCTTTAACAAGCGGACCAGGATTTACAGTGCCGCAGGGGAGCGTACTGCTTCCCTGCGGCACTGCCCTTTCTTCCGCAGTGGAAATTCAGGGAAAATCAGTAAGAAAAATCCCTGCATAAACAGTATGTATTTGGGCTGAGACATGGCTGTGGGCAGAAGGGGAGCGGGATGAATGACACAGATGAAGGATATGGACACAGAAGACACGATGGGAGGAATTTACAAATGAATTTTTTTACACCGGCAGAGATAGTGAAAAATTACAGTGCAGCTGGAAGAAAAAAGACGGAGATGCCGGCAATGAAAATGCTTATTCTCGGTATTCTCTCAGGTATTTTCATTGCCCTTGGGGCAGCGGCCACCAATACAGCGGGACATTCTATTGAAAATGTCTCAGCCATGCGGATCGTTCTGGGAGTGCTGTTCCCCGGCGGTCTTACGCTGGTTGTCCTTCTGGGGGGAGAACTGTTTACGGGAAACTGCCTGATCTCTATTTCCGTACTGGAAAAACAGGCGAAGATTTCCGCCATGATAAAAAACTGGATTGTAGTCTACATCGGCAACCTGATCGGGAGTCTCCTGATAGCCTTTGCATGCGCAAAGTTCGGCCAGTTTAACTATTCTGACGGAGGGCTGGCTGTATTTACGATGAAGCTGGCTGTCACCAAGAGTACTCTGCCTTTTGCAAATGCATTTGTGCTGGGAATTATGTGCAATATGCTGGTCTGTCTGGCTGTCCTTGCAAGCCTCAGCGCCAAAGATACGGCCGGAAAGATAGCGGGAGTCTTTTTCCCCATCAGTTTCTTTGTCATCTGCGGCTTTGAACACTGTGTGGCAAATATGTATTACATACCGGCCGGAATTTTTGCCGCCACTGTTCCGGAGTACGCGGCAAAGGCAGCGGAGGCAGGAGTGAATCTTTCTGCCCTCACTTGGAGTGGATTTTTCATTGGAAACCTGATTCCCGTCACACTGGGGAACCTGGCCGGAGGCCTGGCAGTGGGAATTCTTATGTGGCTTGGCCATGCATGGGAGAAGGAGAAAAAATAAGAAGCGGCAAGAATAATAGGAAAAGGAGTCAGACGTTTGCGTAAGTCCGGCTCCTTTTTCTTATGAGGACAACATCCGATCTGATCCTGCCCAGGCAGGCTATTTCTTGTCGTCCTCGCAGTTCATGTTGTTCAGAGAACAGGAGAGATCGTCTTTTCCATCTACACAGTTCATATCGTTGAGTCCGCAGCTGGAATCGTCGCCCTCCCCGAGACAGTTCATATCGTTCAAGCCGCAGGTTTTGTCATCGTCGCTGATTCCGTTTAAGTTGGCCCAGCCAGTCTGTTTCTTTTCTTCCATCTCCGATACCTCCTCATACTTTGATAAGCATATTATATCCGCACAGAGGAAAAAATTCAAGGAGAGGCGGCTGCAAATAAAAGGAATTAAGAGCAAAATTTGACAATTAGAAAAAATTGTACAGACTTTTGGGAAACAAGGGAGGGGACTTCAGGATTCGTCTGCTATTTATGGGGCGAAGAGTTGCTTTTTCTCTATACTGCCGGTATAATGGAACCATATGACAAAGCCCCAAACCAGTGTGACTGAAAAAAGGGGCAGAGAAAAAGCGAGGAGGATAAGATGAAGGCGCGCTGCAGATGCGGAAGCTATTTTGCAGGATAGCGGTTGCGCTGACAGTCAGAAGGGAGAAAGCAGGATATGAGTCAGAGTCTGGAAGCGAAAATTCCAAGTGAGAGCAGCCTGGTGAATGAGGAGCTGAAAAAAAACCTTAAGATGATTTTTGAGAGACTGGTGCGCCCGGTCTGCCTGAAGGCGGTACTCGATCCGGAACAGCCGGCCAGCGTGGAGATGGGATCCTTTTTGAAGGCAGTGGCGCAGCTGAGCCCCTGGATAGAACTGCAGCTGCTGGAACGGGGAGAGGACAGTGAGGCGGATGGGGCGCTGGACACAGAACATCTTCCCTCTACAGGGCTGTTCGGGGAAAACGGCTATCTGGGAGCAGCCTTTCTGGGAGTTCCGGGAGGAAAGGAGATTAATTCTTTTGTGGCGGCTATCCTCAATGCGGCGGGGCCTGAAAAGGAACTGGATCAGAAACTGCTTAAAAAAATCGCAAAGCTCAAAAAGAAAAATGTTATCCGCGTGTTCGTGTCACTTTCCTGTCACCACTGCCAGAGTGTTGTGACAGCAGGGCAGACCCTGGCTCTTCTGAGCCCCAATGTGGAATGTACTATGGTAGATGCAAGGCTGTATCCGGATTTAGTGGAAAAGTACAAGCTCTCGAGAGTGCCGGCGATTCTGATCGGGGAAGCGATGTACATGGGAGAAAAGAGCCTGGAAGAGCTTTTAGCCCTTCTCCGGTAGGAAGAGAAGAAAAAATTGTGCAAAATGACAATAAAATAACGATATATTGACTTAAATTGTGTATTGTGTTAGGATAATTTATAATCAAAGATGAACCAGGAGAGAGGAGCAGGTTGAATAACGGCAGAGATGCCGTTTTTAACCCGGCTCTTTTTTATATAACAGGAAACTTCGTTCCCTGTTATATAAAAACGCTCCGCGGGGATCGCACTGCGGCAGAATAGAATTTGCCGCAGAGACGGCCTGCCTCTATGGGCGGGCGGCGGACTGAAGGAAGGTGTGATATGGAACAGAAGCTGTATGATACAGTGACAGACTGCCCGGTGATCGCGGCTGTCAAGGATGAGGCAGGGCTTGAGAAGTGCCTTAGCTCAGATATCCAGATTGTGTTTGTGCTGTATGGGGATATTGTCGGAATCCCGGAGATTGTGGAGAGGATTAAGGAAAAGGGAAAATTTGCCATGGTACATGTGGATCTGATATCCGGCCTTTCAGGAAAGGAGATAGCGGTTGATTTCCTTCACCGGAATACAAGGGCTGACGGGATTATCTCCACAAAGCTGCCGCTCATCCGAAGAGCCAAGGAGCTGGGAATGGCAACGGTGTTCCGTTTCTTCGTCATTGATTCCATGGCGTTTGACAATATTAAGAAGCAGTATGATGCGGCTCTGCCGGATTTTGTGGAGATTCTTCCCGGCATTATGCCGAAAATCATAACAAGGGTTACAAAAATGGTATCCGCGCCTGTGATCGCAGGCGGTCTGATTGGGGAGAAGGCAGATATCTACGCGGCTATTGAGGCCGGAGCCATTTCCATCTCATCCACGAATCAGAGCACCTGGTTTATCTGAGAGGAGGCTTTTGGATGTCAGACACGAAAAGAAGGCTGGCCCAGGCACTGAAGGAGCTGATGGCGGAAAAGCCCATTAAAAAGATTACAATTCAGGATATCGTCGAGCGAAGCCACATGACGAGGCAGAGTTTCTACTATCACTTTCAGGACATCTATGAGGTGATCGAACTGATCTGCCAGTATGAGCTGATTGACCAGATTGCCTACCGGCAGGAGGAGAGCTTTTCACACTGGCTGGAACATCTCATGGCGCTGATAGAGGAGAACCGGTGGTTTTACAGAAAAATGCTTCAGGAGATGGAGTGGGATCGGGTTGCGAACCACCTGAAACCTGCGGTAGAGGCTCAGATTCGCCGCCTGGTGGGGAATATGCTGACAGAGAGTGAGACAAGGAGTCTTTCAGGGGGAAGAGAACTTCTTGTGGATTTTTTGACAGAATCGGTGATCCAGTACATTTTCCGATATGTATCCTGTCGGAAGGTTCCAAAGGAACAGAATGCACAGAATCTCAGGGAACTTTTGCAGGTATGTTCGCTGATTTGCGCCAAATGTGCATCTTCGTCTAAAAAAAGCGAGGAAAAGTATACTAAAAACAGGATAAAAACAGCTTGAAGTTGTTCTGTTTTAACAATTTGAGATTATTGTCTAAAGACATTTGACAATAAAGATGCTACCATAAAACTATATTATGTAAGGAGGGGTTTCTTATGGCAAAGTATGTAATGGCATTGGACGCTGGAACTACCAGTAACAGATGTATCCTTTTTAATGAAAAGGGTGAGATGTGCAGCGTGGCGCAGAAGGAATTTACACAGTATTTCCCAAAACCAGGCTGGGTTGAGCACAATGCAAATGAGATCTGGTCCTCTCAGCTCTCCGTAGCAGTGGAGGCTATGGCTCAGATTGGTGCGACCGCAGAGGATATTGCCGCTATCGGTATTACCAACCAGCGTGAAACCACGATTGTCTGGGATAAGGAAACAGGGGAACCGGTTTACAATGCGATTGTATGGCAGTGTCGCCGTACCTCCGAATACTGTGATTCTCTTAAGGAGAAGGGGCTGACAGACAAATTCAGAGAAAAAACAGGCCTTGTCATTGATGCCTACTTCTCAGGAACCAAGTTAAAATGGATCCTGGACAATGTTCCGGGCGTGAGAGAGAGAGCTGAGAAGGGTGAACTCCTGTTCGGTACAGTGGAAACCTGGCTGATCTGGAAGCTGACAAAGGGTGCTGTCCATGTAACGGATTACTCCAACGCATCCAGAACGATGCTGTTCAATATCAACACACTGCAGTGGGATGATGAGATCCTGGCAGAGTTAAATATTCCGAAATGCATGCTTCCTGAGGCAAAGCCATCCAGCTGCGTATACGGCGAGTCGGATCCGTCCTGGTTCGGCGGCCCCATCAAGATTGGCGGCGCAGCAGGCGATCAGCAGTCCGCTCTGTTCGGACAGACCTGCTTTAACCCGGGCGAGGCAAAGAATACATATGGAACCGGCTGCTTCATGCTGATGAACACAGGCGAAAAGCCGGTATTCTCCAAGAACGGACTTGTAACTACAATCGCATGGGGACTTGACGGCAAAGTAAATTACGCCCTTGAGGGTTCCATCTTCGTTGCAGGTGCAGCGATCCAGTGGCTGAGAGATGAGATGAGACTGATCGATTCTTCCCCGGACTCTGAGTACATGGCCAAGAAGGTTAAGGATACAAACGGATGCTACGTCGTTCCGGCCTTCACAGGACTGGGCGCTCCCCACTGGGATCAGTACGCAAGAGGAACAATCGTAGGAATTACGAGAGGCGTCAACAAGTATCATATTATCCGCGCGACTCTGGAATCTCTGGCATACCAGACAAACGACGTACTGCAGGCTATGCAGGCTGATTCCGGCATTCATCTTGGAGCACTCAAGGTGGACGGCGGCGCCAGCGCCAACAATCTGCTGATGCAGATCCAGTCTGATATTATCCAGGCTCCGGTACATCGCCCGAAATGTGTAGAGACCACAGCCATGGGAGCTGCTTACCTGGCAGGCCTTGCAGTTGGCTACTGGGCAAGCAAAGAGGATGTAATTAAGAACTGGGCGATTGACCGTGTATTCGCTCCGCAGATCGAGGCTGAGGAGAGAGATAAGAAGGTCAAAGGCTGGAATAAGGCAGTGAAGTATTCCTTCGGCTGGGCGAAGGAGGATTAATCCCGACAGCGGTCACGGGGTGAGCTGCAGGCGGGGAAAGCACAGACTGCCGGCAGCCTCAATGCAGTGTGAATTTTGTGGATTGATAAAAGGGCGGCGGGAAAGACATCAGTTTTTCCCTGGGAGGGGAAACTGAATTTCCGCCGTCCGTGACAGGAGAAGAAAAGGGGGAAATTTTATGCTGCCATATATAGCTGAATTTTTGGGAACCATGATGCTGATCCTTTTAGGCGACGGCGTTGTAGCTAACGTGAATCTGAATAAATCCGGTATGAAGGGCGGAGGCTCTGTCCAGATTACCTTTGCATGGGGCCTTGCGGTAATGGTTCCGGCATTTATCTTCGGAGCCGCCTCCGGCGCTTCTTTCAACCCGGCTCTGACTTTGGCTCTGGCCATTGACGGAAGTTTTGACTGGGCACTTGTCCCGGGCTATATCATTGCTCAGTTTGCAGGAGCCTTCGTGGGAGCCTGCCTGGTATACATCCTGTTTAAGGATCAGTTTGACGCAACTCCCGACGCAGGCACAAAGCTGGGCGTGTTCTGTACAGGTCCTTCTATCGACAACAAGCCGCTCAACATTCTGTCTGAGGCAATAGGCACATTTGTCCTTGTATTTGCTATCAAGGGTCTTGGCAATGTTCCAGGAGCAGCAGAAGTCGGCTTAGATAAATTCCTGGTATTCGGAATCATCGTATCCGTCGGCATGTCCCTGGGCGGTCTGACAGGATATGCAATCAACCCGGCCCGTGATCTCGGCCCGAGAATTGCCCATGCAGTTCTCCCGATTCAGGGCAAGGGCGGTTCCAACTGGGGCTATGCATACGTTCCGGTAGTTGGCCCGATCATTGGCGCCATCGTCGCTGTATTGCTCTACGGAGCTATTCCATGGTAAAGCACAACTGAACGCACGGAGTGCGTGAAGTTGTGCGCTACTCAAACGGAGCAAAGCGGAGTTCGAGTTTCCCGGAACGGCACGGAGTGCGTGAAGTTAATTAAATAGGTATTGCATGGAGAGATGAGCCGGGCAAGGAAATCATCAGCTTACAGGCTGGTTTCTTTTGCCTGGCTTTTTGTATCATAGGAAATCCCTTTGAATTTCCTGCGATACAAAAAGTCCTGCCGGGCGGGATGCGCACACCGCGCAGAGGAAAAAGGCCGCTTAAGGCAGCCGCGCGGCGGGATTTTCACCGTCTGATTTTCACAGATTTTAAACCAACGGCAAAAGAAAATGCGCTGTCCGCAGCGCGATTTGACCGATACTGGAACGCGGGAAATAGGCCCAGGCGTATTTCACTGCGCTTCCTAAACATTTTAGCAGCCAAACTGCAGCGAGGAGGAATGGAGTATGTATGACGTTATTATTATCGGCGCAGGCGTTTCAGGCTGTGCTTCAGCCAGAGAGCTGTCACGGTACCAGGGAAGCTTCTGCGTCGTGGAGAAGGAAGAGGATGTCTGCTGCGGCACATCCAAGGCCAACAGTGCCATTATCCATGCAGGATATGACGCGGCCTCTGGCTCACTGATGGCCAAGCTCAATGTGGAAGGAAACCAGATGATGGAGCAGCTCTCAAAGGATCTGGACTTTCACTTCAGGAGAAACGGCTCCCTGGTTCTCTGTCTCCATGAGGAGGAGCTGCCGAACCTTCAGGCCCTCTATGAGCGGGGAATCAAAAACGGAGTGAAGGAGCTTCGTATTTTAAACAGGGAAGAGTTAAAGGCGATGGAGCCCAATATCACAGACAATGCAGTAGCTGCACTCTACGCTCCTACGGGAGGAATCGTATGTCCCTTCGGCTTAACGATTGCCCTGGCTGAAAATGCCAACATGAACGGGGTGGAATTCAAGTTCAACACAGAGGTTCAGGATATTAAGAAGACGGAGGACGGAACCTTTGAGCTTCACACGAACAACGGGGTACTGAAGACGAGATTTGTGGTGAACGCGGCAGGCGTATACGCAGATAAATTCCACAACATGATGAGCGAGGAGAAAATCCATATTACGCCAAGGCGCGGCGATTACTGCCTCCTTGACCGCACAGCCGGCAATCTGGTAGATAAGACAGTATTTACCCTCCCCGGAAAGTTCGGAAAGGGAATTCTCGTCACACCGACAATTCACGGGAACCTGCTTCTGGGCCCCACTGCCATCGACATCGATGACAAGGAAGGGACGAATACGACCAGAGAGGGGCTTGACGAGGTTATCGAGAAGGCGCAGAACAGCGTGAACAACATTCCCATGCGCCAGGTTATCACCTCCTTCGCAGGGCTGCGCGCCCATGAGGATCACCATGAATTTATTATCAGGGAGCTTCCTGACTGCAAAGGATTTATCGACTGCGCCGGAATTGAGTCTCCGGGACTTTCCAGCAGCCCTGCCATCGGAAAGATGGTCGCTGACATTCTGAGGGAGAAGGCTGATCTGAAGGAGAAGGACAACTTCATTGCCACCAGAAAGGGAATCCTCGATCCTAAATCTCTGTCCAAGGAGGAGAGAAGCAGGCTCATTAAGGAGCAGCCTGCCTACGGAAATATTATCTGCCGCTGCGAGACGATCTCTGAGGGAGAAATTCTCGACGCCATCCACAGACCGCTGGGAGCAAAGTCCTTAGACGGAGTGAAGCGGCGCACAAGAGCGGGAATGGGCCGCTGCCAGGCAGGATTCTGTTCACCGAGAACCATGGATATCCTGGCAAGGGAGCTTAATATCAGCATGTACGAGGTTACAAAGTCCGGCGGCGATTCCAAAATCGTAGTGGGAACCAACAAGGACAGACTGTAAGGAGGGGGACGCCATGAAATCATATGATATTGTCATTATCGGAGGAGGCCCTGCCGGACTGGCTGCGGCCGCTGCCGCAAAGAGAAACGGAATTGACAGCATCCTGATTCTGGAGAGGGACAAGGAACTGGGAGGAATCCTGAACCAGTGCATTCACAACGGATTCGGGCTTCACACCTTCAAGGAGGAGCTGACAGGACCGGAGTATGCACGCCGGTTTATCGACCAGGTGGAGGAGCTTCAGATTGAATATTACCTGAACACAATGGTCATTGACATCTCCCACGAGAAGGTTGTCACAGCCATGAACCGGGAGGAGGGGCTGTTTGAGATCCAGGCAAAGGCGGTGATCCTGGCTATGGGCTGCCGGGAGAGATCCAGGGGAGCTCTGAATATCCCCGGCTACCGTCCGGCCGGAATTTACTCAGCGGGAACGGCTCAGCGCCTTGTAAATATGGAGGGCTTTATGCCGGGCCGTGAGGTTGTCATCCTCGGTTCCGGAGATATCGGGCTGATCATGGCCAGGAGAATGACCCTTGAGGGCGCCAAGGTAAAGGTGGTGGCAGAGCTGATGCCTTACTCCGGCGGCCTTAAGAGGAACATTGTCCAGTGCCTGGACGACTACGGCATTCCGTTAAAGCTGAGCCACACGGTTGTGGAGATCCGCGGAAAGGAGAGGCTTACAGGCATCACCCTGGCCCAGGTGGACGAGAAAGGAAAGCCGATTCCCGGAACAGAGGAGGACTATGACTGCGATACCCTCCTTCTGTCTGTGGGACTGATCCCTGAAAATGAATTAAGCCGCGGAATGGGCGTGGATATTGAGCCCGTCACCTCTGGCCCGTCTGTCAACGAGAGCCTGGAGACAAACATAGAGGGCGTGTTTGCCTGCGGAAATGTGCTCCACGTTCACGATCTGGTGGATTATGTGTCTGAGGAGGCGGCCGTGGCAGGCGAAAATGCGGCTAAGTATGTGAAGGGAGCCCTTCCGGAGGGAAGCGGAAGAGAGATCCGGCTTATCCCCACAGAGGGCGTGCGCTACACTGTTCCAAAGACCATCGATCCGGAGCGGATGGCAGATGCTCTGACTGTGCGCTTCCGTGTGGGCAATGTCTACAAAAACTGCTATGTGAGCGTATACTTTGACGATGAGCGAGTCATTCACAGAAAACGTCCGGTGGTGGCGCCGGGGGAGATGGAGAATGTAACCTTCAAAAAAGAGCAGCTTCTGGGCTGTCCGGACTTAAAGACGATTACACTGAAAATAGAGGAGGCGTAGGACGATGGAAAAGAGAGAACTGATCTGTATTGGCTGCCCTCTGGGATGTATGGTAACCGTTGAGATGGAAAACGGTGAGATTAAGAGCGTGACAGGAAATACCTGCAAGCGGGGCGATGACTATGCCCGCAAGGAGGTGACGAATCCGACGAGGATTGTGACCTCCACAGTGATGGTTAAGGGAGGAAATCTCGACATGGTTTCCGTTAAGACAAGAAACGACATTCCCAAGGGGAAAATTTTCGACTGCGTGCGGGCCTTAAAGGGAGTCTGCGTGGAGGCGCCGGTCCATATCGGGGATGTGATTCTGAAGGATGTCTGCGGGACAGGTGTGGATGTGATTGCCACCAAGGAGATTCAGAAGAAGGGCGCCTAGAGATATACATTAAAAAATGCTACAGAAAAAACTGAAATTTTGGTATGATAAAAAGCAGGGAGTTTTTCCCTGCTTTTTATCTTTCAGAAAACATCCCGGTCCCTCCGGAAGGAAAAGGCTGACTTACGCCCTGGGGCGTGTGGTGAAAGAGCGAAATACCCATGACCGGCAGCCGGGAAGCCGGCTGTTCGGTAAGATGAAGATATTGAAAACAGAGGAAAGGAAAAGGGATAGAATGGCAGAAAACAGAGAAATGACGATTGAAATTTGCTGCGGAAGCTATGAGGATGCCTTGGCGGCTGCCCGGGGAGGGGCAGAGAGGATCGAGTTAAACAGCGCCCTGGCCCTGGGAGGCCTCACGCCGTCAGCCGCCTGCCTGAGAATGGTGAAGCGCTGTACGGATCTGCTGGTGGTGTCGATGGTTCGGCCCAGGGGGGCCGGTTTCTGCTACACAGAGGCTCAGACGGAGCAGATGTTTGAGGAGGCGAGGGAGCTTCTGGAGAACGGAAGCGACGGACTTGCCTTTGGATTTCTGACTGAGGACAGGTGTGTGGATCTGGAGAAAACGGGCAGGATGACAGAGCTGATTCACAGCTACGGAAGGGAAGCAGTATTTCACAGGGCCTTCGACTGCACAGAAGATCCGGTGAGAGCTATTGAAGAGCTGATTGGGCTGGGAGCAGACAGGATTCTCACAAGCGGGCAGCAGGAGAAGGCAGAACAGGGAAAGGAGCTTCTCAGGCAGCTTCAGGCCGCGTACGGTTCCCGGATTCAGCTCCTGGCGGGAAGCGGCGTCAATGCAGGAAATGCAAGGGCCCTTGCAGAGTATACGGGTATCAGACAGCTCCACTCCTCCTGCCGATACTGGGAGAGGGATGTCACTACTGTAGGGGAAGGGGTGAACTACAGCATCGCCCCTGCGCCTCACGAGAGGGATTACGACAGAGTGAGTGAGAGGCTGGTCAGAGAGCTGGCAGAAGCGTTTAGAGAGCGGTAAGAGGATGAGGGAGAGCTGCCGGACTATGGCAGAAGAACGGCGGCAGTAAAAAACTGCTGCAAAAAAATAGGAGACAGTACACGGCGGAGGGGCTTTTGTTCCCTCCGCCGTGTACTGTCTCAGCCACAGATTTTATGGTTTATAAAGATGAAGGTTTAGAATTCCGGTTCGATCAGTCCGTAGGTGTGTCCCTTTCTCTTGTATACTACGTTGACTTCCTCTGTCTCTGCGTTTAAGAATACATAGAAGGAATGTCCGAGCAGCTCCATCTGAACGCAGGCTTCTTCCGGATCCATTGGCTTCATGGCGAATTTCTTTACCTTTTCGATCTTGATCTCGTCATCAGGCTCTGATTCTTCCTGTACAAAAAGCTCGCTGAAATCCACAGGGGCCTGTTTCTTATCAATGAGTTTTCTCTTGTATTTCTTGAGCTGGCGCTCGATGATCTCCTCTACCAGGTCGATGGATACATACATATCTGTGCTCTGCTCTTCTGCACGGATGATATGGCCTTTTACCGGGATGGTAACCTCGATTTTCTGACGGTCTTTCGTCACACTCAGGGTAATGATGGCCTCTGTATCCTGGTTAAAATAGCGTTCCAGCTTTCCGATTTTCTCAATAACCGCTTCCCTAAGTCCAGGCGTAACATCAATATTTCTTCCAGTAATCGTATAACGCATAAGTCATCGCTCCTTTTTTATTGGGATGTCCTTATTATAGCATGTTTATCAGAAAAATTCAATTAAAAATAAAAAATATTATGAAAATTAATCTTAATTTTCACTAAAAGGTTTTTATTTGGACATCCGTAAAGAAATGAGGTGCGTTTTTGGGGTTATGTGACGGATGGTGCGCAAAAACAGAAAAAGACAGGACCTGTGTGTCTTTTTTTTTCTTTAAAACCAGGTTGACAAACGACTGTCGGGTGGGAAAGTCTGTCAAGGCAGAATCGTGTATTTTTTGTCGAAAAAGGAAAATTTATGAGATGTGTACAAAAAGAGCCGCAGATTTCCTTGTCTGGAGAAAACTGGTGATAAACAGAGAAAAAATGTGGATAATGTGGATAAGTCGGTGTATAACTGCTTTTTCCTGTAAAACGGACAGAAGTTGATGTGCATAACTTTTGCACATTTTCGGGAAAATGATTGTGGATAGTGTGGATGAGTCGAAAACAGAACATATTTTTTGTGCAACCTGCTGGGTTTACAATAATAAATCGAATTATGTAAATAAAAGGAGGCGCTTAAGGGAAATCATAAGAGACACAGAGCGCGGCAGGGCTGAGATCGATCCGGCAGGAGAGGAAAAGAGAGAAGCAGCGCAGCGCGAAAAACCAGAAAAATGCCGCGCTGAAGGGCGGCAGAGAATGGACCTGGGGAAAAACAGGATAAAAAATGAACGAAATGCGAGCAAACTGTAAAAAATTTGTGAATGTATTGAAAGATAGGGAAGTTAATGATAAAATAATTAAGATTGTACAGCGGCAGATTATGCCGTTTTGATAAAACCGCCATGGCAGGCGGAGGATAAATTTGACTGTGCAGGCGGCAGGCCGGCGCCCGGGGCAGAAAACAGACAGAAGGTTTCACAAAACAGGAGCAGAAAAGCCCAGGCGCTCAGGATTCGAAAGCCGGAGAACCAGATTAAGAGAAATCGAAAGAAGTAGGAGATTAAGGAATGAATCTTATAGAGAAAGTGTTCGGAACTCACAGCGACAGAGAGCTGAAGCTGATCTATCCCATTGTGGATAAAATCGTAGCTCTGAAGCCTGAGATGGAAAAGCTCACGGACGAGGAGCTGAAAGACAACACCAGGAAGTTTAAGGAGCGTCTGGCAAACGGGGAAACCCTTGACGATATTCTTCCAGAGGCATTTGCCACTGTCCGTGAGGCTTCCAGGCGTGTGCTGAAGATGGAGCATTATCCGGTACAGCTCATCGGCGGTATCGTGCTTCACCAGGGACGTATTGCGGAGATGAAGACCGGTGAGGGAAAAACGCTGGTGTCCACCTGCCCGGCTTACCTGAATGCGCTTACGGGAAAAGGTGTTTTCATCGTTACAGTCAACGATTACCTGGCAAAGCGTGACGCCGAGTGGATGGGAGAGGTTCACCGCTTCCTGGGGCTGAGCGTAGGCGTGGTATTAAATTCCATGACTCCGCCGGAGAGAAAGGCGGCCTATGGCTGCGATATCACCTATGTGACAAACAACGAGCTTGGCTTTGACTATCTGAGGGACAATATGGCCATCTACAAGGAGCAGATGGTTTTAAGAAATCTGGATTACGCCATCATCGACGAGGTGGACTCTGTCTTAATCGATGAGGCCAGAACACCGCTGATCATCTCCGGACAGAGCGGAAAATCCACGAAGCTCTACGAAGTCTGCGACATTCTGGCAAAGCAGCTGGAGCAGGGCGAGGCGTCTGCCGAGTTCACGAAGCTGTCCGCCATCATGGGCGAGGAGATTGAGGAGACCGGAGATTTCGTTGTCAATGAGAAGGATAAGGTTGTCAACCTGACTCTGGACGGTGTCAAGAAGGTTGAGAAATACTTTAATATTGAAAACCTGGCAGATCCGGAGAACCTGGAAATCCAGCACAACATGATCATGGCGTTAAGGGCCAACTATCTGATGTTCCGCGACAAGGATTACGTGGTGAAGGACAATGAGGTTCTGATCGTAGACGAGTTTACAGGACGTATCATGCCGGGCCGCCGCTACTCTGACGGACTTCACCAGGCTATCGAGGCCAAGGAGCATGTGGAGGTCAAGAGGGAGAGTCGGACTCTGGCGACGATCACCTTCCAGAACTTCTTCAACAAGTTTAAGAAGAAGGCGGGTATGACCGGTACGGCCCAGACCGAGGAGAAGGAGTTCCGGAACATCTACCAGATGGACGTTATCGTGATCCCGACGAACCGCCCGGTAATCCGTATTGATAAGAATGATGCAGTTTACAAGACAAAGAAAGAGAAATTCCACGCAGTTGTGGAGGAAGTCTGTGCAGCCCACGAGAAGGGACAGCCGGTTCTGGTGGGTACGATCACCATTGAGACCTCTGAGCTTCTGAGCAAGATGCTGAAAAAGCGCGGTGTTCCCCACAAGGTATTAAACGCTAAGTTCCATGAGCTGGAGGCTGAGATCGTGGCGGATGCCGGAATTCACGGCGCAGTGACCATCGCCACCAACATGGCCGGACGTGGTACGGATATTAAGCTGGACGATGTGTCCAAGGAGTTGGGCGGACTGAAGATTATCGGTACAGAGCGCCATGAGTCAAGGCGTATCGACAATCAGCTGAGAGGCCGCGCCGGACGTCAGGGAGATCCGGGAGAGTCCCGCTTCTACATTTCCCTGGAGGACGATCTGATGCGTCTGTTCGGCTCCGAGAAGCTGATGAACATGTTCAATGCTCTGGGAGTGCCGGAGAATGAGCAGATCGAGCACAAGATGCTCTCCAATGCCATTGAGAAGGCACAGATGAAGATTGAGACAAATAACTACGGAATCCGTGAAAACCTCTTAAAGTACGACGAGGTTATGAATGAGCAGCGCGAGGTTATCTACGAGGAGCGCCGCCGTGTTCTGGACGGAGAGAATATGAGAAATGTGATCATGAAGATGATCACGGATATTGTGGAGAATGCAGTGGATCTGTCCATCTCCGATGACCAGAGTCCGGAGGAGTGGAACCTGACAGAGCTCAACTCCCTTCTGCTCTCCATCATCCCGCTTCAGCCGATTGTCCTGAAGGATGATCAGAAGAAGATGAAGAAGAACGAGTTAAAGCACATGCTCAAAGAGGCGGCTACCAAGCTCTACGAGGCCAAGGAGGCCGAATTCCAGCAGGCAGAGCAGATCCGCGAGCTGGAGCGTGTAGTTCTTCTGAAGGTAATCGACAATAAGTGGATGGCTCACATTGACGATATGGATCAGCTCCGTGAGGGAATCGGACTTCAGGCCTACGGCCAGAAGGATCCTCTGGTTGAATACAAGATGAGCGGCTACGAGATGTTCGACGCCATGACAGCGGCAATCCGCGAGGATACAGTGAGAATCCTCTACCACATCCGCGTGGAGCAGAAGGTAGAGAGGGAACCGGCAGCCAGGGTGACAGGAACCAATAAGGATGCAGGTCCTCAGGCTCCTCAGAAGAGAGAGACAAAGAAGATTTATCCGAACGATCCGTGCCCCTGCGGTTCCGGAAAGAAGTTCAAGCAGTGCCATGGACGTGAGATGCTTGCAAACCTGCAGGCCCGCCAGGTGAGCGAGCAGGAAAAGAAGGCCCGCCGAGATGAGCGACGCAAGGAGCATCAGGCGGAGAAAGAAGCTCAGAGAGCGGAAAGACAGGCCAGAAAGGCAGAGAGAATGGCCCAGAGGGAGGCCGCAGGAGAAACGGCAGACAGCAGCGAGAAGGCTGACGAGTAGGCATACAGGTGGGAAAAGGAGAAGATTTACTGTTCCGGAAAAGTCACAGTAAATCTTCTCCTTTTCCTGGTTAAGGGGGGATATGTAAACTTGAAGCAGAGAGGGAAGGAGAGGGGAGATAGGGAAGGAGAGGAAGCTGACAGTTCCAGCGAAGTCACAGTCAGCTTCCTCTCCTTCCCTTTTCTTCCCGCCGCTTTTCTTCCCGCCGCTTTTCTTCCCGCCGCTTTTCTTCCCGCCGCTTTTCTTTCCGCGGCTTTTTCCCCGCGGCTTTTTCCCCCGCCGCCTCTTCTCCAGCTCCTGCCCTTGCTAAAATCCCTTCTATCATGTAGAATAGGAAACTGTAAGGCGTAAGCCGGAATAAAGTAAGAAAGTGGGTGAAGCTATGGTTGAGTTAGATCAGTTTAAGTACACGCTGTCAACGTACGACGATACCCTGGTGGAAGTGAGGGATTCACTTTGACCTGGACGGCAAGGTGAAACGGATTGACGAGCTGGATAAATCGATGGAGGAGCCCGGCTTCTGGGACGATCCGGAGACGTCCACAAGGCTGATGCGCGAGGCCAAAAATCTGAAAGATACGGTGGAGAGCTACCGGAAGCTGGAGCAGGAATATGAGGACATCCAGGTGATGCTGGAAATGGGATATGAGGAGAATGATCCTTCTCTGATTCCTGAAATCCAGGGAATGATGGATGACTTTGTGGAGAAGCTGGAAGCTATCCGCATCCAGACGCTCCTCTCCGGTGAGTATGACAATAATAATGCGATTCTGAAGCTGAATGCAGGAGCAGGAGGAACGGAAGCCTGCGACTGGTGCAGCATGCTGTACCGGATGTATCAGCGGTGGGCAGATAAAAAGGGCTTTACCACAGCTGTCATTGACTATCTGGACGGCGAGGAGGCGGGAATCAAGTCCATTACCCTCCAGATCAACGGGGAAAATGCCTATGGATTTCTCAAGTCTGAGAGAGGTGTCCACCGGCTGGTGCGTATTTCCCCCTTCAATTCTGCCGGAAAGAGGCAGACCTCCTTTGTCTCCTGCGACGTGATGCCGGACATCAAGGAGGATCTGGACGTGGAGGTTAATCCTGACGAGCTGAGAATCGATACCTACCGCTCCAGCGGCGCCGGCGGACAGCACATCAATAAGACCTCCTCCGCCATCCGCATTACCCATCTCCCGACGGGAATCGTGGTGCAGTGCCAGAATGAGAGATCTCAGTTCCAGAACAAGGAAGTGGCCATGCAGATGCTGAAGACAAAGCTCTACATGATGAAGCAGGAGGAACACGCGGAAAAACTCTCTGACATCCGCGGTGATGTGAAGGATATTAATTTCGGAAACCAGATTCGTTCCTATGTGATGCAGCCGTACACGCTGGTCAAGGATCACAGGACGGGAGCGGAGAGCGGAAATGTAAATGCGGTGCTGGACGGAGACATTGACCTGTTTATCAGCGCATATTTGAAGTGGGTGAACCTGGACAGCAAAAAAAGTGATTGATTGTGTCCGATAAATGTGATAATATCTTCCCTATGAATACAAATGTTTTTCTGACACAAACATTCTGAGGCAGTTTACACAATGTCGCCAGAGCGGTAGCGCTCTGACGCTGTGTCGTCTGCCTTACGGAGGAGGCTTTGTGTCGAAAGCGGCAGGCAGAAGATGAGGGGAGAGGAATGGAAGAGCAGACAAAGTATTTTGTGCTAAAGCAGAAGGCTGTGCCGGAGGTGCTTTTGAAGGTAGTCCAGGCAAAACGGCTCATAGAATCTGAGCGGGCCATGACCGTTCAGGAGGCGACAGAGCGGGTCGGGATCAGCAGAAGCTCCTTCTACAAATATAAGGATGATATTTTTCCATTTTATGACAATGCAAAGGGCAGAACGATCACCCTGGTGCTCCAGATGGACGACGAGCGGGGGCTGCTTTCCGATATCCTGCATATCGTGGCAGTTTATAAGGCCAATATCCTGACAATCCATCAGAGTATTCCGGTCAACAATGTGGCGTCACTGACGCTGAGTGTGGAAGTGCGCCCGGATACCGGGAATATTTCCCGTATGGTGGAAGAAATGGAGGAACAGAAGGGGATTCATCATGTAAAAATTATTGCCAGGGAGTGACAAGTTTGAAACAAAGAAGTAGAGGCAAACCACCAAAAAAGTGTATAGCAAACAAG